>AACY020354752.1_pt1 | contig 71729 bp, 57 predicted proteins | sample 267378 | NCBI WGS metagenome assembly AACY02 (sample SAMN02954345, study PRJNA13694) | marine metagenome | biome: aquatic; feature: ocean; material: water; isolation source: isolated as part of a large dataset composed predominantly from surface... | reverse complement strand
TGATTAACTCACCTGTATAAGCAGAGTCCATGCCAATAAAATATTCTTTATTTATCATTCACATGTAGAAAGTGTCCGCCTGGCGAGCCTAAATGTGTCCGCGCGTTCAGTCTCAATGTGTCCGTTCAGTGGACACTTTTGGGATAACCCATCAGGCTGCACTACACTTAGTCGAGTTTGTTAAATACTGCTTGATTGCGGAACAGGCATTGAGTGGTTATTTGTGGAGTAGTGCTGTTTTTTGCCAGTTTGATAAGCGTATTTTGCTTAAGTCAGCTTAGGTTAAGCTGGTATGGCGTTAGCTATGGCAATGAATAGTGGTTGGTCGTTTATGTGAGGGACTCAAGAGTATGAAGTTAACTAAGATAATCAATATGCAAATCGCAGGAATAGCGGGGTTTTTAGCCATCGCCTTGAGTATGCCTGCTATTGCGGCTGAAAAGCCTTCCTTTGACTGTAGTAAAGTACAGCCGGACAGTATCGAAGATATGGTGTGTAAGGATGCAGGCTTAACTAAGTTAGATAAACAATTGGCCGAGGTCTATGCTAAGGCCACCGCAAAAGCTAAAAATGAACAGCCTCCAACGTTAAAAGCGCTGCAACGGGGTTGGGTAAAAGGTCGCAACGAATGTTGGAAAAGCGATGATAAACATGCGTGTATTGAATCGAGTTACCAAACACGGATTGCAGAGTTACAGGCGCAATATCGCCTCGTTGAGATGACTGGCCCAGTATTTTATGCCTGCGATGGCAACCCCGCCAATGAAGTCGTGGTCAGTTACTTTAATACTGAACCCGCCACCTTAATTGCAGAGTATGGCGATCAAACTTCCTTGATGTTTGTTCAGCCAAGTGGCAGTGGCGCTAAGTATCAGGGGCGCAACGAAAGCCTATGGGAACACCATGGCGAAGCCAAAATTGTCTGGGGATATGAAGCGCCAGAAATGACCTGTACGGTCAAAACAGCTAAATGATTAAAAATTAACACCAAGCCCTAGGTTATAACTGACATCCCGAACATGGCGTATCGAGGTTTTAGTCTCATTGATATCATATTTGAATGAGAGGTAAATTTGCTGAGTCAGTAGATACTTAAGCCCAAATGTTGAGTCCGAAATATAATCAATGGTTGGTGTGTCAGGAAAGGCGATTTGGAGATCGGCATAGGTCTCCAATACGCCATCAAACCAATATTGTTTATAGTTGAGCGTGGATGCCCAAGCGTTGAGTTGATAGGTAAATATTTGGGTATCCAACCAAAAATGGTTGTACGTAACAACAAAGTCCAGTTTATCTCGTCCTATTCCCCAAAACCGATAACCCGGACCAATCGCGGCGTAATAGTTGCTAATTGGGAAGTCGAGTCTATCTTCTTGAAAATAATCTTCTTGCCGCAATAACCAATGTTCACTGATGAGGTAGTCAAGGCTGTAGTGGCCTTCAATCGTATTACGTTTGGTGGCGTTACCTTCGGTTTCATAGCGCACTTCACTTTTCAGGTTATGGCGCCATTGCAAGGTTTCGGCTGTGATATCACTTTTTGCATGGAGTTTTTGGGTATTTTTGCTGTGGCTGGTGACATCGAGTGCGGCCTCAACACTGCCACTATAGCGCCATTCTGAGTCACTTTTTCGGTCTGAATACACCAGCTCACTAATGGGAATTTGTTTATTGTTAACCTGAACAAACCCATCGAGTTCGGAGGATTTTATGCTCACATCTTGTAGCGTACGGTTGATGCTCCAATGCTGATTTTGGGTGGTTTCAAAGCTTTTAATCGCGCTACGCTCTATGGATATTTTGGGGGAATAACTGGGTTTTATAACTAAGTGTGCTTCGTCAAAGCTTTTAATTTCGCCAGTGATTTTATCGCCATTTCTCAGTAACACAGTATCTGCCAGACTTTGCCCACTTAAGCCTGCCAGTAATATGGCTACAGATAACCTAGAAAAGTGATTTGGCATTAGTGGCTGGCTCTAAAAAATAAACAGTGTCGAAGATTTGGGCATTCTAGCCTATATGGCGCAGAGTAAGGCAATAACAATAGGCGAAGATTTCAGGAATTGGATGTTAGCACCCAATTCCCTATCTTGCTTAAGGATCAACGAGAATTGATTTCGGTGATTTTGAGATTGAGCAATTGTTTCTGCCAACGGTTTTTGTCAACGCCTTCAACCCAAATCACAGGGCTCTTACGTTGCTCGCCCTTACGTAGGTAGGTTTCTGGCATGCGGAAAATCGCTTCCCAGACTTCCAGTTTTTCGGTTTTGAGCAAGGTGCCATCGTCGGCAAAGAAGCTGGCTTCGACCTCAACTAAAGTCACGTGTTCGCCGCTGGTGCTGGCAAGCTCAAAGTTCAAGCCGAGTTTATCCTGCTTCCATTGGCTCTCGCTGAAGGTGACTTTAATGCCGTCTTTGGCAGTAGAGCCTAAGATCTCGGGTCTGGCGATGGCATTGGCGGTCAGAGTTGTGACAGGTTTGGTTGCTTCAACGGCGGATGTGCTGCTGGCTACTGCCGCTGCGGCTGTTGTTACAGTAGAACTTGGGGTCGCAACTGTAGCAACTGCTGGCGCTTTAGCGGCTTTGGTCTCTGTGATGATATATTCCCAGGTAAAGTCGTCTTTTAGTCTGACTTGAGCGCCATTCTCAAGGGTAATGGTGGCCACATCGGCTGCCATCACTGAGGATGAGAGCAATAAGAGTGAACTAAGTGCGCTAAGGCGAAATAAGGTTTGCATTGATTTTCTGGCTCCGGTATCCATCTGAGTCAACATTCTGCCCTAACATAAACAATTTGCAGCATATTCGTCACTGTCTAAGTCGCGTTTTGATGAATAAAGCGGATTTAGCCGTAAGAGAGGGCAGACTGAGTTTAAGGTATGCGCTTAGGGATAAAAAGTATCAGGGCGTTGTCATAGAGTCGGATTGTCTATAAACGTCTGTAGAGGAGAGTAAAATGCAAGGTAAACATCGTACTTATGGACTCGTTATCGGCTTGATTTTCAGTGCTGTAACCTGGGCAGATGAGCCTCTTAAAACGGGCTGTGCTGCAAAATTAGCGGCTATAAGTGCTGAACTCACTGAGGCTAAGGCTGCTGGTCATCAGCACAAAGTGGCAGGGCTAGAAAAGGCCTATAGTGAGGTCGCAAACCATTGTGACGATGACAGCTTAACTGCCGAGCGTTTAGCTAAAATTGAGGTCTTAGAGGCTAAATTAGCCGAGCGCCAGCATGAGCTTACCGAAGCGATTGCCGATGGTAAGCCTATGGATAAAATCAATAAAAAACGCCAAAAGATTGCAGAAGTTGAATCTGAGCTTGCTAAGGCTAGAGCAGAGCTCGCACAATAACTTCGGACTCTTTCGGTTTAACCCGCATACCCTATGCTCAAAATGGTCGATTCAGTGCTGGAGTTATAACCTGCACTCAGCATGACATGCTCTGTTAGGCGATATCTTAGGCCTGCTTCGGCACCCCAATGTTTGGACTTATCTTCTTCCCACGAGGGTTTGCCATCGACAATGCGGGGTGAAATATTGTTGGTATAAGCTGTGGTGCTGATATAGAGGCTGCCGCCCGCATAAATGCTAAAGTTATTGGTTAAACTGTAGCTTAAACCTAAGCGCCAGAGGCTTTCTTGTCGATGTGATAGTGCGGGTTCTGGCACCTCAATATCGGTTTCACGACTGCGGGCATAACCAAGGTAATAACCCCATCGCTGATAATCATCATCGAAATGATAGGGCGCAAGGGTGATTCCGTAGAGATTATCTTCTGCGGGAACGTAATCGAGCATGAGCGCTACATAGGGAATGGTGGTTCTCTCAACTGATTTATCTGGCATCATCAGATGATTTGAAGTGTTATATTCCGTTGCCTGTAGCGGTTGGCATAGGCTCAGTAGCCCAATGCTAAGATAGGCGAATTTAGGTAAATGACGATACATGGGATGGCTTCCTTGGTAGCAGGTGGATTATTGTTCATTTCCTTTTGTGTGTGGTCAATTCAAAATGCTAAAATCTCTTTTAAAATAATTAGTTGTAAAATTTTTGTATCTTATGGTGAGTGTTTTTAAAGGGATATTTAACTGAGGGTAACTCAGTTGTTTCCTTTGTATGACTTTGTTGCGCTAGCGCCTAAATTGGAGTGAATTGTGGATCAGGAAATAAGGCTCGAAATTTCGGCATGGTTAACGGGTTTGGGAATTGACAGTCAACCATCCGACGGAATATCAACCAGCATTATGCTGCTTGCTTGCGTGTTAGTAGCGGCCATAGCCTATTTTATTATGCGCCGTGGGGTGATCCGCGCGGTTAACATGGTGATTCTGCGATCTAGAGTGACGTGGGACGATGTGTTTATGCGCTATAAAGTGCTCGAAAAGCTGGCGATGTTAGTGCCCGCTATCGTGCTCAATCTGCTGGTGCCTATAACCTTAACAGAGCATCCGGTACTTAGCGGCTTAGTTGATCGCCTACTGAGTATCTGGCTGGTGGTATTGATGATCCGCGCTATCTACGCGGGGCTGGATGCGGTTAATGAAATCTCTGACATCAATCTGGTTAGCCGCCGACTACCGGTTAAAAGCTTTGTGCAGTTGTTTAAGTTGTTCCTATTCTTTGTCGGCCTTATCGTGTCCCTTTCTGTGCTCGCCGATCAGTCTCCTGTGTACTTCCTCAGCGGCTTAGGTGTAGCGACGGGTTTTGTAATGTTAGTGTTCCGCGACACGATTTTAGGCTTTGTCGCAGGGATTCAGCTCGCAGCCAACCGCATGGTAAGCAAGGGCGACTGGATCCAAATGGATAAGTACGGCGCTGATGGCGCGGTGGAGGAAGTGTCCTTAACCACAGTCAAAGTACGTAACTGGGATAAGACCATCACCATGATCCCCGCCTATGCGTTAGTCTCGGATGCGTTCCGTAACTGGCGTGGCATGTCCGAATCGGGCGGGCGACGTATCAAACGCGCGGTTAATATCGATATCAACAGTATTAAGTTTTTAACTGAGGAAGATCGAAATCGCCTGAGTAAAATCAATTGTTTGAAAGAGTATTTCCCCGCCAAGATCAGCGAGATCCAAGCGTCGAATGCTAAAGTGTCGGATCTGGATATGATGGTCAATGGTCGCCATTTGACCAACGTGGGGACTTTCCGCGCTTATTTGCAGGAATACCTGCAACGCCACGATAAAGTGCATAAGGATATGACCCTGATGGTGCGCCAATTGGCACCGACCACCGAAGGCTTACCGATTGAGGTTTATATCTTTACCAATGATACCCGCTGGGCTTTTTATGAAGCGATACAAGCGGATATCTTCGACCATATCTTTGCCGTGTTGCCTGAGTTTGGTTTGCAGGCCTTCCAAGCGCCGACGGGTAACGATATCCGCAGTCTGAAATCGGTGAAGGTCGAGGGTTAGTCTCGACTGACGAGAATCGCGGCGAGGGTAAGAAATACGCCGCCGCTGGTTCGGTCAAACCAATGCAATTTGTTGCTGGCCTTAAGGCTAGGTGCCAGCACATTGGCCATCGAGGCGTAGATCATTACAAAGCTAAAGTCGACCAGCGCCCAAGTGAGGGCAAGAATCGCCAATTGCGGTAATTGTGGTGCGGTTAAATCGATAAATTGTGGAAATAACGCCGCAAAAAACAGTAGGTCTTTAGGATTGCTGATCCCTACTAAAAATGCCTGTTTAAAGAGTTGTTTAGGCTGACCATTTCCTTCTTTTTTTGCCACTTCCAATGGCTGAACGTGCTGTTTTGTGAGCAATAATTTGATACCCAAAAACACCAGATAGGCGCCACCACACCACTTGAGTATGGTAAAGCCGTATTCCGAGGCGCTGATCAGTGCCCCTAAACCTGCCGCCGAGGCCACCATTAATACCAGTGCGGCGCACACACTACCAAGCCCTGTGGCTATGCTGCGTTTTTTACCGAAATGAATACCGTGGGACATAGACAACATTGCAATAGGCCCAGGAGAAATACCAATCAAAACAATCGCAAAAAGGTAGAGTAACCAAGTTTCGGTCTGCATGTTTTGCTCCGTGTTAGATGAGAGAATTAGCGTTTGTTATCGGGTGAATAATCAGGGATGACCTTGGGATGACGTCCCTTAATGCTGCGGTAAAAGCATAAAATCTCAGCCATATCTTGCTCTATATCCGTGGGTTGCAGTGGTGCACGGATCACCACGGCTTTACGCGCAAAATCTAAGCCTACAGGGACAATAGCGACCTGCGCTTTGGTCGCGATATGGTAGAAGCCGCATTTCCAACGGGTAACAGGGCTGCGCGTTCCTTCGGGGGCGAGTGCCAGTTTGTATTCGGACTGGGTGGCAAACAGTTGCACCGCAGAATCGACTAAGTTATTGTTTTTACGCCTATCAACTGGGCTACCACCAATCGCTCGGAAGAACCAACCCCAAGGTGGAATAAATAATTGATGCTTACCAAGGAAGTGGATGCGCGTAGCCAATGCACCGCGGGCGAGTACCCCAATAATAAAGTCCCAGTTACTGGTGTGTGGTGCGACAATGACAATGTATTTGGCTTGATTGGGGAGTTCCCCTTGGATTTGCCAGCCTGAAATCTTGAGTAGCCAGCGGCATAAATGTGTAAACATAGTGTGGTGCCCAGAGTCGAAAAATGAATAATATCATTAGCTTTTTTTAATTATAAATCGACTTAGACAAGATAGTCTGGGCCGAAATACTGATAATACAGTCTAACCTGATTGTGAGGGAGCGGTACTATGTTGCGACAAGGATTGATAAGAAAACCCATTTTGCAGTCTCTCGCGGCGCTTTTGCTGCTATTTGTTGGGCAGGTAAGTGCGGTGCCAACTGATGAGATTACCCAAATGTTAAAAGGTCAGGAAGATGCGTGGAATCGCGGTGATCTTGATGCTTACATGCAGGGTTATTGGCAGAGTGAGCAGCTTAGATTTGTCTCAAACGGTAAGTTTCGTTACGGCTGGGAAGAAACGCTTGCAGCCTATAAGAAAAATTATCCCGATAAAGAGGCACTAGGCGAGCTGAAGTTCACCATCAAAGAAATCAAAATGCTCAGTAACTACGCCGCAATGGTGGTGGGTCGCTGGGATTTAAAGCGGCAAAAGGATAGCCCGACAGGCGTATTTACCTTGCTGGTGGAAAAGATTGATGACCGTTGGGTGATCACTATGGATCACAGCTCTGACTGATATACTAAAAATCGGCTAAGCAGTCGGGCTGTTGCGGTAATTGGGATGGTAGGGTGAAGTGAAAATCCTGTTGTCCCAAACGTCGTCCCTTGCCATCGTATCTCACCTCAGTGAACTGAACTTCCCCTTGGGCATTTTGTAGCAAAATGCTGGTGGAACGAGTGCCATAGTCTGGGTGGCAAATATAAATCGCCGCGAGTCGGCGTTCCCACTCTAGCCCGACGCCAGTGTCGGGTAGCTCGTTATCCTGTGGCCGAGAATCATCCTGCATCAACCGTATAAGTGACTCTAGCTCAAGCGGTCCCGATTGTTGAATAAGGGCCTCGAGCGAGCGCTGACCTTTAGCCATTTTCGGCCAAATATCATCGAGCGCGCCGTTGCTAATCGCGTGGAATCCTGTGGTTAATTTTACTGTTTCCCGTTTAAGACTGTTAAAGCAGTAGAGATGAGTCCCTTGGCCAAACACGAGATTGAAGGGTTGATAATTTTCAGCGTGTTCCACAAGCCAGTTAGGGCAGATCAGCGAGCCCGAACTTAATGCCTGAATGACAAGTTCGCCGCGGCTGCGCATCGGCTCTTGGGATTTTTGAGCCACCCTGAGGTTAGTGACTCCGGCAATTTGTCCCTGCTTATTCACCCCAAACCAAGTGCCGCCCGCCTGTAAATCTTTGCCCGCGAGCATATTCTGCTCAGGCGGCCAAAACTGTGCAGGTGCAGTGGGCCTGTGGTGAAACTCATCCCGATTCGCACAAATAATCAGTGGATACTGGGGATGAGTATTAAGGGCGACGAAAAGTATGCACATAACAGGCTAAGTTTATCCAAAGATGGAGTTAACTTAGCCTGTCTGTCGGCAAATGAACAGTGTTAGTGCTGGTGCTTATCGCTATGGGGATGGCTGTGGCCGCTAGTCTGACCGTGTGAATGAGAGTGGCCATGCCCGTGCACATGTGATGTTTCAGCTGTTTTAGCATGCGCGTGCGCATGATCATGGCTGTGTTTATGGCCGTGGGCCACAGGTTTTAACATCATTAAGCGGCGCAAGAATTTACGAGGCCCGAGGCGCAGTAAGCTGGCTGCAAATAAGGCTGATAAGATCAGCAGTGCCGTGAGGTTAATGGCTTCTGGTAGAGTGAACAACGAGAACCACATGGGCAACTTAAGGGCAGCAACGAGGGCTATGGCAATAATTGCCAGCAAAATCCCACGTTGTGACCAACCCATAAGTTTTAGCTGAGCGATATTCAACACCGGAGCGGCAATCAAAGGCAATACGATGGCCAGCGGACTCCAGCCGCTATAGGCTAAGGCGATTGACAATACGGCCGCGCCTAAATTGCAGAAGCGCATCGGTAAAAATACCAGCAATAGCACGGTAATCTGTAATATAGGGTTACTTAACGGTACCGAAGGGTGACCAATCAAGTTAACTAATACTAAGCTGAGGAGCACCCAAGGTGCGCTGCGATCAACCAAATGGGCGAAACCAAAACGCAGGGCTTGGCTTGGTAATTTAGTATGGGGATCGGTAATATCGACCCGCGCATAGGCTAAATAGGCACTCATGATCAAGACGACTACGAGTTGAAACAGCGCTAACCAAGGGCCAAGCAATAGCGCCGTCAGTACTAGGGCTTCTGGGCCTGCTAAACGTTGGAACCAACGACGGGCGAGGCTATTGTCCTGTGGTGTTAAACCAAGCTGGAATCTTAGTGCTGCTACGGCGTAACTGAGTAATAGCACTGGCGCTATGGTCATTAGCCATGTTGTTAGCTGCTCTGTACTGTGGTCGTGATGGGCATGTTCGTGGCCGCCAGAATCCATCAATAACAGCATCATTAATAAACCAATACCGAGCAAACTGCCGATACCCGCCTGATATTCATATTGGCCTTGTTTATCTGTTTCCTGTTGACCATGTGGCTGATGTAACACTACATGCAGAATCGAGCCTGTCACAAAAGCTTGTAAATAAACGGTTTTATCTATGCTCATGTGTGATAAAAGCTGTTCGCTAGCAAAATAGCCAATACTCGTGAATAGCATAATGGCGCCAAAAATAACCAGCGTCCAACGAGCTCCAAGATGAGGTTTTAGTATCCACCAAATAGCAAAACCAACAGGGAGACGATGGAGTATAACGCCCAAGGCTAACAAAATGGAGTTGCCCTCATTTTGGGCTAATACCATAGCGCTCCCATCTGTGATGGTGTGCAGCAATAAGCCACTAATGCCAAGAAAAAGGGCAAAATTATGCGTAATTTCAGAGTAGCGGTGGAACAAGCGTTCACTGGCAGTGGGTCCCCACAGGCCGAGTACTACAAAGACGATGGCCAGCAGGCCGCCATGCTCGAGAAGTTCAGGTAGAATATGGATCAGCACTAATCCGCCTAAGGAGACGAAAATAAAGCCATCAAGTCCCTTCTGCAATCCGCTGCCTGATGCAAAGTAGCGGTAAAACAGTGGCCCGATTAAGAGTGCGAGACAACTAGCAAGAAGATAGAGCATGGATTCCACGAAAATTGGCTGAAAAAACGCTGTAGTATACCAGTTGTAATTTAAATGAGCAGCGACTTACAGGCAATTTACTCAAGCGAGATGTTGTGCTGCGGCTTGTAGTAAAAATGAATCAACGACTCAATGGCTTATGGATGATAGGTAAAAAACCGCTAGAGGATCATGAAACGGCACTCATAATCCATCTTAAGGAATTTTCTAGATAATTTTTCACATCTGTAACGCGAAAAAGTTATACAATATGTGCTCATGTTGGCTTAGACGTTGATAAAGTTAAATGGATATATTTTCTGCTGCGGTAATGTTGTTTCTTATCATGGACCCCCTCGGTAATTTACCGATATTCGCGTCGATTTTACGGCATATTGATCCTAAAAAACGTCGTAGGGTTTTGATTCGTGAACTCATTTTTGCATTAGTGATCATGTTGGCCTTCTTGTATGCCGGCGAAGCCATCTTAAGTTTCTTAAATCTGCGATCTGAATCGGTCAGTATTGCCGGTGGGATTATTTTGTTTCTGATCGCGATTCGGATGATTTTCCCCCAGCCGGGTGGTGTGGTTGGCCTTGCAGCAGGGGAGGAGCCATTTATCGTGCCGATGGCGATACCATTAATGGCGGGGCCATCTATTCTTGCCGCGCTCATTTTACTAGCGCATACCGATAGCTCACGTATGGGGGATTGGACTATTGCTCTCGTATCAGCTTGGGGCGCGAGTGCGGTTATCTTAATGTTTTATAAACTCTTTACCCGTATGTTGGGTGAAAAAGGGTTAACGGCTGTTGAACGTTTGATGGGGATGGTGCTGGTAATGATATCGGTACAAATGTTCCTCGATGGAGTATCAAACTATATGAAAACTGCTGGGTAAGCGTATTGCACCAAGTTATCAAAAACCGCATTACATCGTTAATGCGGTTTTTTTATGGCAAAAAATCGCTGTTGAGGATGCTTGCTGAACCAGCGCTGACAAAAGTACAAAAACCATCACCTTCCAATCTGTATCAAGTTGTTACACTCTTGGTGTCCTGATATGTTTTCACATCCCATTGAAGTTGGCTTTCCGATGAGGGAAGACAACCAATAAACAAACTTGCCATAGAGCAAATAGGCACTAGCCTTAAAAAATAGCTTGGCTATAACAGCGCAGATTGTGACGGAAGGAAGACGGTAATGCGAAGTACAAAGAGTATCACAGCGTTTGGATTGATGTTGGCCTTGCTAAGTGGCGCCAGTATCGCTGCGCCTAATCACACACCAGCGGATGCGGGGGTCATTAACAAAGAAAGGATCCTCTATTGGCTAATTAAGCGTGGCGAAGTCTCCGAGGATGCGAGCGATAGTGTCAAGCAAGCGGCCGTTGAAGCCTATATTGCCCGCGCGAGCCTTGCACAACCTAAAGAACCTCGGGTGGTGATTGAGGCAGAGCAAGAACGCCTCCATAAAGCCAAAACCACAGCAATGATGCGCGCACCTGCGCAGCGTGCTTTAGCGGATGCAGATGTGACTAAAACGGTTAAGGTATTAACCGTACTGATTGATTTTCCAGATTTAAAATATAATAACAACGGCTTAACAGCGAGTGATACCGACATGTATTACTCGAGTTATCCTGCTTCTCACTACAAGAATTTACTCTTCTCTACGGCTGGTTTTAGTGGCCCGCAGGGGCAAACTTTAGATTCGGCCTATCAGTATTACCAAGCCGTTTCGGGCAAAACCTTCTTCTTTAGTGGTGACGTTAAAGGTTGGTATACCGCTAGCCAAAATGCTGATTATTATGGCGCTAATGATGCCGACACTGGCAACGATGTTAATGTGACTGAACTGGTTAAAGAAGCAGTATCGCTAGCAGTAGCGAATATGTCAGCTGCAGAGCTTGCAACCTATGATATTGAAGATCCATATGATTTAAATGATAACGGCAATCTAAACGAGCCCGATGGTATTATTGACCATGTGATGATTTTCCACTCGAGTATTGGGGAAGAAACAGGGGGCGGTAAATTAGGGGACAACGCTATTTGGTCGCACCGTTATTACGTGGATCAAGGTACTCAAGGTTACACTTTACCGGGCTCGAGCAAAAAACTCTTTGGTTACACTATCCAACCGATCGATGCCGCGACTGGGGTCTGTACCCATGAATTTGGGCATGATCTTGGGCTGCCCGATGAGTACGACACTACAGACAACGCTAACAAAGATGGTTCACCTGTTGGTTATTGGTCTTTAATGTCGGGAGGCAGTTGGACAGGGGCTATTCCTGGTGCGCAGCCGAGTGGTTTTAGCCCCTACGCACGTTCGTATTTACAGACAAAATATAAAGGAAAGTGGCTTAACGAGCGCGAGATTAGTTTAGACAGTATTCCTAAATCGGGTATGGAAATCACGCTTAATCAGGCGATAAACCAAGATGCCGTGAATCAAATATCGATACCGCTTCCTGCGGCACAAATTGCCTTTAAAGCACCTTATCAAGGGAGTTACCAGTACTACTCTGGTCAAGGTAACATGCTGACAAACAGTATGAGTTTTACCGCAACCTTGCCTAGCACCAGCGAAAAACTCACACTCTCTTTGCAGGCGAGTTGGGCAATTGAGACTGACTACGACTATATGCAAGTTAAGGTTAATGGTACGGCGATTGCGGGTAATTACACTAAGTCGATCAACGCCATTAACAATGCCCGACATATTATCACTGGTAAGTCATCAGACATCTCTACCGCAGTGGGCAGCGATGCTTGGGTTGCCTTGGAATATGATTTGTCAGCCTATGCAGGTAAGAGTGTCACCATTGAATTTACCTATGTGACCGATGAGGCGGCAATTGAGTCGGGGATCACTATCGACAATATCAGTATTAAACAGGGTGTAACTGAGCGGTATGCCGATAATGCTGAGGTGGCTGGTAAAGCGACGCTTGTGGGTTACAGCCGCATTACCAGCACTCGCCCTGGCGCCGCATCCCGTTACCTTATTCAATTACGTAGCCATAATGGTGTCGATGCGGGCTTAAAGAGTAAAGGGTTTGATCCTGGTGTACTGCTATGGCTAGAGAATGCCAGTTACAGCGATAACAATGTATCGGATCATCCCGGCCGTAGCTTGATAGGTGTGATTGATGCTGACCAGAATATGATTGGCACTCTTTCTACCGATGAACAAATCCGTGATGCGGCCTTTAGCATGGTAAAACAAACGGCTTACTTTGGGGACAATAACCTCGATGCGGTCAGTCTTTTTGATGATAGTTTGGATTACAGCGCACCACTACAACCTCAGTCTGGCATGCAACTGCAACAACTTGGGTTGACGATGCAAGTGGTCTCTCAGGCCAGCGATAACCGCACCGCGGTAATTCGTTTAGCCAATGCGAATGCCGATCCAGCGTTAGCTCCGTTAACTGCGGCAATAAATCTGAGCCAAAATGCCTTAACCGCCACTGTGGCCGCAGTGGTTGATGGTGGCGAGGGTGCTTACACCTATTCTTGGGATTTTGGCGTTGCCGGAGCGACGAGTAATTCATCGTCGGCGAGTTATACCTACGCGAGCGCTGGAACTTATACGCTGACCTTAACGGTAACCGATGCAAAAGGCGCAATTGCCACCGCGACGAAAACAGTGGTGATGAGCTTGCCCTTAACTGCTGGCTTTAGCGTCATTGCCAACCAGCTAACGGTGAAGTTTAGCAATACCTCGGCAGGTGGCGTTGGTAGCCTAAGTTATACATGGAACTTTGGCGATGGCACCTCAAGCACTTCGGCATCGCCTTCCCACACTTATGCTCAGACGGGTACTTACACAGTGACACTGACGGTGAAAGATACACAAAATGCCACTGCCAGCAGCAGTTCAAGTGTTACCGTATCTGAGCCAACGACGCCAGGCGAAACCCCAAGTAGTGGCGGTGGTGGCAGTCTAGGTTGGCTAAGCCTGATGTTGCTCGGTGGTTTTGCATGGCGCCGCCAGCGCCAATAAGAAGGGATTGTTCTAACGAAAAATGCCTCTGATATAGAGGCATTTTTGTTTTAGCTTAAGAGAGCTAGGGTTGTAGCCTCGCCATCGCTTGTACAGCGGCCGGAAGGAACATTTCACTGACAAACATTTCCTCTTCGTCATGGTGAAAATATCGGCGTCGGCCCCAAAGTTCATGCTCGACGTTTTGCGCTAAACTCTGTGCCAGTTGGGCAAGGCGGCTATCGGTGTCAAATTGGGCGATTTCAATGCGACCAGGAATGAAGCTATCTTGGCTAAATAATAATTCGCCGAGTGGGCGTGTACCTAGGCCTAAAAAATCGGCTTGGCGGGTCGATAACAAAGACTGAGGGATCAAGGTTCTGGCAAATACCCAAGGTACAGAATCGAGGCAGAGTAACACTTCGCGCACCCAAACGGTGTTTTGCTTAGGATATTCCCCTTCGAGCGGGGTACATTGGCCTTCACCGAGGATTTTTACTTCAAACTTATCGCAGCAGGTTTTGAGTTTTTGCGTCAGGCTTCCTGGCGCCAGTAACCATTCCTTAAGGGGAGAAGCGGGAAGATTTTTGGCATTATCGGCACAAAACCATTGAATAGATTCGCCATAGGGAAAGCTTAAGCTGGTCACATTCATTAAATACTCGTTACAATATAAGCAAACGTCGGCAGTCTACCAGATAGATTGGGAAGTTTCTTCCATTGACCATTATTGTTTTTAGGGAGCTGTAAACCGCGATGAAAAAATTATTATCAGCCTGCCTGATCTTGCTCAGTGCTGTGTTTAGCGCATATGCAGCCGACGAGAAAGCTCCACCCCCTACTGGGGATTTCGCCTATTACGGGTTTGAGCCCGAAATTGTGACTAACTATATTTCAAACCGCAAAAAGCTCGGGTTTGTAAAGATCAGTGTTGAGCTGATGGTAAAGAGTCCCGATGATTTAGTGATCGTTGAGCGCCATGATCCACTGTTGCGTGCCGCCATTATTGAGGTGCTGGGTAACCAAGCCGAAGAAAAAATTAAGTCTCTTACTGGCCGTGAGGAAATTCGCCGTGAATGCTTTGATATGGTCAATAATCTGCTGACCAAGGAAGCGGGTAAACCAATAGTAGTCAATCTACTGTTTACCTCTTATCTTTACGATTAATCCAGCCAATAGGCTAAGGGCCGATCTTTGGATTGGCCCGCTCTTGTTGAACCATCATTATGTCTAAGCCCATCGTTAAAATTGCCGCTAAGCCTGCGATGTCACCCACAGGAAAACGCAGCAAACCAAGCACGCCTAAGCCACTTGTGGCAAAATCAGCAAAACCTGCCAAACCAAATATTGCCCCCGCTAAAGCGACGAGCAAGCCAAAACAGGGCGTTGAGAGAAAGACCTTGCACCCGCGTAATTTGCATGCTCACGGCTATGACTTTTCGGCGTTGATGACGAGTTACCCTAAGCTAAAAACCTTTGTTCGGCCAACGCCATACGGCGCCTTATCTATCGATTTTGCCGACCCCATAGCAGTGAAAACCCTCAATGCGGCCCTCTTGAAACATCATTATGGGCTGGCGTTTTGGGATATTCCTAAGGGTGCGCTGTGCCCACCGATCCCCGGACGAGTTGATTATCTGCACTACTTGGCTGATCTGTTGTTCGAAGGCGCCCCCGTCCAGCGTGCTGGACAAGTTAGCGCTTTAGATATCGGCACTGGGGCGAATGGCGTTTATGCCATCCTAGGGCATCAAGTGTATGGCTGGCAGTTTGTCGCCTCGGATATCAATGCCGAGTCGCTGGCCAATGTGCAGCGGATTATCGACAATAACCCGAGTTTGCAGGGGCACTTATCCTCAAGGCAACAGCAGGATGAAAAGGCGGTCTTTAAGGGGGTCATTCAGGCATCTGACCGCTTCGAGTTAACTCTGTGCAATCCTCCCTTTCATGGCTCGTTAAAAGAGGCTAGCGAAGGCTCGCTGCGCAAGGTGCGTAATCTGCAACTTAATCGCGGTGAACAGCCTAAAGCGGCCAGTGCGACCTTAAACTTTGGTGGTCAAGCGGCGGAGTTATGGTGCCAAGGTGGAGAGAGGCAATTTTTAGCCACAATGATCCGCGAGAGCCAAGCGTTTGCCGAGCAGTGTCTGTGGTTTACCAGTTTAGTGTCAAAGCAGGAAAATCTTAAACCTTGCTATCAAGCATTGGCAAAGTTGGGTGTGGATACCGTTAAAACCATTGAGATGCAGCAGGGTAATAAGATCACCCGAGTGTTAGCCTGGAGTTTCCATTCGCAGGCTAAACGTTTGCAGTGGCGAAATCAGATCGTCAGCGGGACATAAAACAACAGGCGCCGAGTGCGCCTGCTTTTTTACTCAGCCTCAGTTACTGGGCTTTTCCTGTGGATGGTCGCGGCGAAATAGCGCCCACTCTTCAATCTGTTCACCGTTTGGCAAGGTACACATACCGTGTTCCCCTTCTGCGGTTCTTTGGATTTCCGAAGTGCCACCGAGGGAGACGCAATACTCTGATGCCGGGTTGGCGATTTGTGCTTTCGCTTCCGTTTTTGTTTCAGCCTGAGCGTTTGTTGCTGGCTCGGTTTTCTCGCCGCAGCCGATTAAGCTGGCGCAGATGATGAGGCCGATTAACAGTGGTGAGGTTAGTTTCATGCTGTTTTCCTTGTCATTGAGTGACTTATTTTCGTCCTAAAATCCGCAAAATACGCAGAAATAGATTGATGATATCCATATACAAAGCGGCGGCGCTGTCGACGGCGTTATCGACGGTTTTCGGGATTTGGTTTGCGCGGCCCCAATCGTAGCCAATATAGCCACAAAAGATCAGCACAACTATCCAATCTAAAATGCCGTGATGGGTATTAAAGATAAATATTTCAATTAGTTCGACTACTATCACCATTAGTAACGCGATGGTGAGTACTCCAGATATTTTTTGGAAAAAAGCTGGAAACAGGGTGCCCAAACACATCATGGCAATCGTGACTAGGCCAGTTATTCTAATCGCTTCGGTAACTAATGCGGGATCGTACTGACTGACAACCATATTAATAATCAGGCCAAAGGGCACGACTACAAAGTTATAGCCAATAAAGCTGACGAGGGGATTAGTTGAAGATTGGAACAGATAAATCCCCAAGAAGCAGGAGGCAAAGTAACCGATAAAGAACACCCACGGATTCACGCTGGCAATCGCTTCGGGGTCGATATAGCTGACCATCATATAGTTCACGGCAAAACCCCAGACGAGGGTTAAGCCAATCACTAAGTTATAGACACCCGCGCCAATAATAGGGTCATCGGTTGTGCGGCGGTCAAATACGCTATTTTCAGTATCCATTTGATTTGTCATTCCTTAATTGTAAAAAGCGTGCTGAATATTAAAGGTTAATGTGCTACTCACCACATATCTTGCAGTGAGGGTGTTTGGGTAATTTCATCTCGCGAAATTCCATGGTCATAGCATCGATCATCAGCATTCGTCCTGCCAGTGTTTTGCCCATACCCGTGATGACTTTGATTGCTTCAACCGCCTGCAAGCAGCCGACCATACCGACGACGGGCGCAAGAATACCGGATTCGACACAGCTGAGTTGCTGCTCGCCAAAAAGTGAACTAAAGCAATGATAACAAGGCGTTTGCGCTTGATAGTCAAATACGGTGACCATGCCTTCCATGCGGATAGCGGCGGCAGAAACCAGTGGGATCTTGTGCTTAAAACAGCTCTTATTTAATTGCTCACGCACGCTGACATTATCAGTGCAATCGACCACGATACTGTGATTGGCGACTAAGGCATCGATCTCATGGTCATCCAATACCGCATTGATGGTATTGATTTTAACATGAGGATTGAGCTGATTAAGGCGCTGCATGGCCGACTCGACTTTAGGTTGGCCAATAGTGGCATCCTGATGCAGCACTTGGCGCTGTAGGTTAGAGAGTTCAACCGTATCGAAATCGACTAAGGTCATCTCGCCAATACCCGCAACGGTTAAATATTGCCCCGCCGCGCAGCCTAAACCGCCGGCGCCAATCATCAACACTTTGGCGAGTTTTAAGCGTTCTTGGCCATCGATATCCATCGCCTTGATCGAGATTTGGCGGCTGTAGCGGGTGAGTTCGCTATCGCTAAGGATGTCTACTTGTTGATTCATAAAAAGACCTTAGCAAAGCACGCTGTTAAAGGGTTCAACCGTGACTTTTGTGCCCGCTGGCGAGTCACCTTGGAACTGTTCTAACAACACAAAGCAGTTAGCCAGACTCATCGAGGTCAACATACCCGACCCTTGACTGCCTGTAATGGCGACTTCCAGCTCGCCCTGTGCATTGCGGGATAAAATACCGCGCTGATACTCAACGCGGCCGGGCTGTTTACGCACTGGTGTCGTCAGGGTAGCTGATAACATCAGTGGCGCTTTTGGGGTTAAGCCCTGCATCTTGTTTAGAATTGGCCACACCAGCTTATAGAATGTCACCATAGAGGACACAGGATTACCCGGTAAACCACAGAATACTGCTTTGCCTATGCGTCCCATGGCGAAGGGTTTACCTGGTTTGATGGCGAGTTTCCAGAAGGTGATTTTGCCTTCTTCATCAAGGATCTGCTTCGTAAAATCTGCCTCACCGACGGATACGCCGCCCGAGGTTAATACCATATCCGCTTGGCTCGCAGCATGGCGAAATGCATGGCGAATCGCCTCTGGATCGTCAGCGACAACCCCTAAATCCAACCATTCCACATTGGCCCGGCTGAGTAACCCTTGGATTGAATAACGGTTGGAGTCGTAAATTTGCCCTGGCGCTAAGTCGCTGCCCACGGGGCGCAGCTCATCCCCTGTGGAGAAAAATGCGACCTTGAGTTGGCGGTAAACCCGCACCTGACTCACGCCAATGGTGGCTAATACACCGAGCTCGGCGGCTTTAATTTCGATGCCCGCTTTCAGCACTTTGGTGCCTTGCAACAGCTCTTCACCGCGGCAACGCACATTGGCGCCCTTAGCCTTAGGGTGATTGATTTGGATTTGATTGCCCTGTGCTTGGGTCTCTTCCTGCATTTGCACTGTGTCATAACCCGCAGGCACTGGCGCGCCCGTCATAATGCGCACGCAGGAGTTGGGGGTAATTTCACCCTCAAAGCCATGGCCTGCGAAGGAGCTACCAATCAGTGTTAATGTGGTCTGCTCGGTTTGACTGTTTAAATCGGCAAAGCGAAAAGCGTAGCCATCCATTGATGAGTTATCAAAGGGGGGTAAATCGATACACGAGGCCAAATCCTCTGCTAACACGCGGCCAAGCGCGTGGGGAAGTGTAACGACTTCGGTGTCTGACACTGGGCTAACCTGCTCAAGCAGAAGGGGAATGGCTTGATCTGGATGCATTAAGCTAGGTTGCGAACAAGGATCGGCTTTCACGGACATCGGGTCTTCCTTATGGGCAAAGGGTTGGAGCAAATATGGGAGCTATTATGCCACGCTGCGCTTGCTTGGCTATGATCTGCATAGGAGTTTATGTGATTTGTTAGGTAGTTTTCCTTAAGTGTTGCCTAAGGTTTACTCTTTTTATACTTGAGTTTGCAGTACCGTTCGTGCGGTACTAAACGCGATTCTATGAACAAATGAAAATCATTTTTATCAATGAATCATTAACTTAGCTAAGTCAACAAAGGTAAATTTTGTTGCTTTTGCTGCCGCCCTTCATGACAATGTGAGCCGATGATTTAAGTGCGAATGCCCAAGAGGATTAACTATGCTGTCTGCAACCATGATCGAAAAGTTGAATGAACAAATTAATATGGAGTTTTTCTCCTCTAATTTATACCTGCAAATGAGTGCATGGTGTGAAGATCAAGGCTTTGAAGGCGCAGCAAAATTTATGCGCGAACATGCAGATGAAGAAATGGGCCATATGCGCCGTTTGTTCACCTATGTGAGTGAAACCGGTGGTTTACCTCTATTGGGCGCCATTGCAGCACCTCAGTCACAGTTCGATTCTCTGCTGGCGTTATTCGAGCTGACCTATGAGCATGAACAGTTAATTACTCGTCAGATTAACGCGTTAGCCCACACTGCATTTTCGAATCAAGATTATTCAACCTTCAATTTTCTGCAATGGTATGTGGCTGAACAGCATGAAGAAGAAAAGCTGTTTAAGTCGATTGTCGATAAGATCCGTTTAGTGGGTGAAGATGGCAAAGCGCTGTTCTTTATTGATAAAGATCTTGCCAAATTAGCCTCAAAGGGCGGCGAAAGTATTATGAATGCCCAAAGCCAACCGCAGGCTTAAGCGCAACACCTTTGCCCATAAAAAAGCAGCCTAGGCTGTTTTTTTATGGGCAAAAATCAGGATTTTCGTCAACCTATCAAGCATTTACGTACTTTTCGCGCGGTTCTTGCTGCTGTAATAATGCCGGTAGTGTTTGGCTTAGCAGCGGCGTAATGGCTGCAATGGCAGGGGCTTAGAGATCAAATAGCCTTGGGCGTTTTGGCAACCTAAATCGCGCAGTAGATTCCATTGGGCTTCGGTTTCAATCCCTTCGGCCACGAGTTCCATTTCAAGGCTTTGCCCCATCATCACGATGGCTTTCACTAAATTAGTATTTGAGCTATTGCTCAGGGCATTTTCCACAAAGCTGCGATCGATTTTTATCACAGAGATAGGGAATTTCTTCAAATAACTCAAGGATGAATAGCCAGTACCAAAATCGTCGATATAAATCTGCGAGCCTAAATGACGGATGGATTCTAGGGTGGTTAAGCAGTGGCTAGCATCGCCCATCAGCATGCTTTCAGTGATCTCAATATGCACGTTTCTTGGGTTGATATGGTGGCGGTTAAAGCATTCTTGCAGCACTTGATCAAATCCTAAACCTCGAGCATTTACACATTGGCGGCTTGAAACATTGATAGCCACGTTAAGGTGTAAGCCAAGTTGTTGCCATTGTCTGAGGTCGTGCATCGCTTGGTTGAGCACCCATTCCCCCATAGGTTCGATAAGTCCTGTTTCTTCAGCGATGCGAATAAACTGGTCAGGAGGGATTAAGCCTAAATCCGGATCTTGCCAGCGGATCAGCGCTTCAACACTGCAGACTTTACCTGTTTTCATCTCCACAATCGGTTGATAGTGCAGCGTAAACTCATTCTGTGCCACGGCACGGCGTAGCCGCTGTTCAAGCTCCATACGGGCAAACATGGCTTGGTTCATTCCCGAGGTGAAGTATTTGAAGTTATTGCGGCCGGCGTCTTTTGCCTGATACATGGCCATTTCGGTGTTGCGGGTCAGCGAGCTGACATCTAGCCCATCTTCTGGGTAAACCCCAATCCCAAAGCTGGCGGAAATTTGAATTTCCCGTTCATTCAAGCTAAAAGGCGTCGACAGGGTTTCGATGATATGGCTTGCCATATGCTCGATCGCAAATTCATTGGTGACACGGGGAAGGATAAGCACAAATTCGTCCCCGCCGATGCGGGCGACAAAGTCGGTTTTACCAGCAATATTTTCCAGTCGCTTGGCCACATCTTGTAATAATAAGTCGCCTGTGGCGTGGCCTTGTACGTCATTAATATATTTAAATTGGTCTAAATCAATCAGCAGAATCGCCAGTTTACGGGAGTCATGTTGGGCGAGCTGGATTTCATGCTGCAGCCGCTCATTAAAGAGTTTGCGATTCGGTAATCCGGTGAGCGTATCGAAATGTGCCTGGTACCACAGATCCTGTTCATATTGCTTACGTTTACTGATATCCATAAACAAACCAATATGTTGGATTATTTCACCCCGTTCATTACGCACTACAGTAATGGCTAAATACTCGGGATACACTTGGCCATCTTTGCGCTTATTCCAGATTTCGCCTTCCCATTTGCCGTTTTTTTCTAATGCTTCCCACATCGCGGTATAGAAATGGCTTGGATGGCGTTTCGAGCTTAAAAGTGAAGGGCTTCGGCCTTTCACCTCTTCTAAGCTATAGCCTGTGATCTGGCTAAAGGCGGGGTTAACTAATTCGATATGGTTATCGGCATCCGTCACCATAATGCCTTCGGCCGAATAGTTAAAGACCGCCGCGGCCCGATTAAGCGCTTGATTCGCTTTCTGGCGCTCGCTCAGCATACGGTTCATCGCCCGAGACATCCGCGCAAGTTCATCTGAGCCTGACACATCAATATGAATATTCAACTCAGGGTCGGCGGCCATTCGCTGCATATCATTAGCAATTTGGGTGATTTTATCCATAAAGCTACGAATGATTTTCCGCCCTAGCCACAGGGTGATGGTGGCGGTAAATAAGGCGGAGAGCAGATAAATACCTAATAAGGTTAGCGCATGCTGTTGTTGTTCATTACTCTGGCGAGCCATGGTACGCGTGATTTCATTACTGAGCGCGTTCAGCTTATTGATTCTATCTGTGGTTAATGTCCACCAGTGTTTGCTGCTCACTGGATGGGGAGGCATTAATAATTTATCAATGGCGCTAGTGAGATCGGTATTGTTGATGTGGGCAAGGGCGGTGATTTCAGCGAGCGATAGTTTTTGATCTTTTAATTGTAAGATCTTGGACATGCAGAATTGATACTGGTTGATACTCTCTTCGATAATCTGTACCGCAGGCGCAAGTGAAGGCAGGTTGATTGTTTCGCGGTTGAGTTCTGCGATTTTTTGCTGAATCGTGGCTAAGGATTGATTGAACTTCTCAAGCGATATCAGGCTACCCGTTAATAAGTAATCTTGAAAACTATCGATTAACCCATCGTAACCCAGATGGGCGTTGATGCTTTGTACTAACGTGCTGATATGGATCTGTTGCTCAATTTGTTGACTGATTTTAAGTATTCGCAAGCTTTCCGGTGAGGCTTGTATCTGGCGGATGAGGGAATGTCTGTCAGATATTGAGGCATTGCTGGCATGGGAGATGGCTTGGCCATATTCATACATAATGGTATTGATGGCTTTGTAGTCATTAATGCTGAGGCTTTCTGACAACAACATACGATTGATGGCGCTGCGTTCTTTCACTGCCAACTCTTGCACCATCAGTAGATTCAGTAAATCTGCGTAGGCTCTTGATTGATTAATATCATTGGTGAGTAATTGCAGTTGTTGGATTAACTGCATTAATTCAGAATTAAATTGTTGATATAAATCGATAAATGCAGATGGGTGTTGATCGAGCGCTTCTTGGCGGCTCGATGCCAATTTATGACTTAGCAGCGTTAAACTCGTCAGTTTTTCCTGTAACTGGGTCGATGCTAGTTGGCCACTTAACGCAGTATTCAACGCAAGCAAAGCCGGACTTTTAAGCAGTGCTTCTAGTGCATCAGAGGTCAGTTGTTGCTGTTGCAATAGACGAGTTTCATCTTGAGGCGTAGTGGCTGGGAGTAATTGGGTACTTAATCCATATTCGTTATGAAGTTGATAGAGTAATTCATTGATTTTTGAAGTAGTTTGTATTGCCAAATGGTTTTGAGTGGCAAAGCGATACTCTTTCACAAGTACATACATTCGCGACAGCACAAAAATACTCATCATCAGCAAAGGTAGCAGCGAAAACAGAATCAGTTTCTGTTTCAAGCTGAGATGCTGTAGCGTGGATGGCATACAAACTTACTCCTCAATTGGCCTGATTTGAGACATAAAAAATCAAGGAATTTCCTTGATGGGGTGAAAGCGGAAGGTCAGGCACTGGGTGCGAATATTTAACATACAAGTTTGTCGCTCGCGACCCTTGGTTTATGGATATCTAATCTAGCTCACGAAATTCAGCTATTTATTATATACACCTAAGATTATATTTTTATTGATGAAATTTTCTCCTAGCAGATAAATTGTTTTGCTGTCTGTGATATCTAGCGTGATTTGATACTTAACCAAAGTGTTTTATCGAAGTTAAATAAAAAAGGACGCGGGCCTTCGCACGCGTCCTTTAAATTGCATCCTGTTTATGGGGCCAAATTTAGCCTACATTGGCTAATAACGACTTACGGTAAACCACGATATCTTCAATCGTCAGTACAGGCATTTTATGCGCTGCACCAAAGGCGATAATTTCCGGCAGACGCGCCATAGTGCCATCGGGATTGGTGACTTCACACAACACGCCCGCAGGCTTGAGTCCGGCCAGTTGCATTAAATCAATAGTGCCTTCGGTGTGGCCACGACGAGTTAACACGCCGCCGGGTTGAGCGCGCAGCGGATACACATGGCCTGGGCGAGCCAAATCGCTTGGCTTAGCATTGTCGGCGATGGCGGTTTTAATGGTGGTGACACGGTCAGCGGCCGAAACCCCTGTAGTGACGCCCACTTTGGCCTCGATACTTACGGTAAACGCTGTGCCATATTGGCTTGAGTTGTTTTCGACCATAGGTGGTAGCTCAAGGGCTTTGACCTTTTCGTCCGGTAAACATAAACACACGATACCGCTGCATTCGCGAATGAGCATGGCCATTTGCGCATTGGTCAGTGACTCGGCGGCAAAAATTAAGTCGCCTTCGTTTTCCCGATCTTCGTCATCGACCACCAACACACCTTGGCCTTGGCGCAGGGCAGCAAGACCCGCTTCAACGCGTTCGATAGCAGTACCAAAAGGAGCAAGTAAAGACTGATTCATGGTTAATATCCTTCAAAAATACGACATGGGAATATCCAGAATCAGGGCGTGCAGAAATACAGCCATTACCCTAAAGGGGATTGTGCTGTAGCAATCGACCCGTTTTAAGCGCAGGCTTAAAAACGTGATTGCAAAATATGAGGCTAACAGCAGGGATACTTAGCTCAAGTTAATGCCAATTATCCAAGTGTTGTCTTACATTCTCTTCCATCCGGACTCAGTACTGTTGCTTGCGGCAAACAGTCCATTACCGTCGGCTCTGGAATAGTAGCGCTCGATAGGCATTAACCATGGCGAGACAAGCTAGGGCACCAGATCTGCTGACCCCGAATTGCGTTCGGGCGCTCGCGGGCTTTAGTGTGGGGAAATTTATTCACCTCACTATTTACCGCCGGTGGGGAGTTTCACCCCGCCCTGAGAATTGTTGTTAGGCTTTAGCCTAAAAACGCGGTTATGTTGCGCCTAATTATTGGTGATGGCAATAACATCGCGCCTGAAATTGGGCAATGTTTGCGCAAGCGCACAATGCCTTGTGATCCTTAAGCAAGCGCAATCTTTAGGAAACTCGCAACTTGAGCTAGCTTGGGTATATCATATCCGGCACATCAACTTATTGGCTTGCCGTCGTGCCCCACGATGGTGTTTGAACGTCACAAGGACGTATACATGCGCACTCTGCTGCTTACTTTAGGTCTTGCTATGTTATTACCCGGTTGCTCCACTCCAAAAGGGCAAGTCTCTGCGCCCGTTGCGGAAAAAATCCCCCATGTGATGACCTTGCACGGCGTCACACGCACCGATGACTACTATTGGATGCGCGACGATAAACGCCAAGATCCTAAGGTTTTGGCACATCTGAATGCCGAAAACCGTTATACCCAAGCCTACTTTAAACCGCTTAAGTCATTGCAAGACGGGTTGTTTAACGAGCTGACTGGGCGCTTAGTGGCCGATGAGTCGAGTGTGCCGTACCAATGGCACCAGCATAGCTATTACCGCCGCTACCAAGAGGGCAGCGAATATCCGCTGATCGCCCGCAAAGGCAGTGACGGGGTTGAGCAAATGATGCTCGATGTGAATGAACGCGCCAAGGGCCATGAGTTTTATGGTTTAGGTGGCGTTAGCGTCAGCCCAGATGAAACCATGTTGGCCTTCGGTGAAGATGTGTTAAGCCGCCGCGTGTATAACATCTACTTTAAAGATATTGAATCCGGCGCCATGATCACCGATGTGCTTGAAAACACAGAGGGTCGTATCGTTTGGGGCAATGATAATCGCCATGTGTTTTATATCGCCAAAGATCTGCAAACCCTGCTGGGCTATCGCGTATATCGCCACGAACTCGGCACGCCACAATCGAGAGATGTGTTGGTGTATGAGGAGCAAGACGATGCTTACTACATCTCCCTCGGCAAGAGTTTAGACGAGTCGCAAATCGTGCTGTTCCATGAGAGCACTACCACTAGCGAAGTGTCAGTGCTGGATGCTAACGATCCCTTAAGCCTGTTCAAACCTGTGCTTGCGCGGGAAGAAGGCCATGAATACAGTGTCTCTAAGCTGGGTGACAGTTATTACATTCTCACCAACTGGCAGGCTACAAACTTCCGTTTGATGAAAGTGGCGATTAAGGATGCCGCCGATAAATCCAAATGGCAGGAAGTAGTTGCTCACAATCCCAATGCGCGGCTTGAAGATGAGCTGGTGCTGAAGGATTACCTGATTATTCAAACCCGTGAAAATGGCCTGACACGGATTAAAGTGATGCCATTCAATGGCCAAAAGCCTTTTGAGCTGAGTTTCGATGAACCCGCCTATGTGCTGGGTTTAGATGTTAACGCCCAGCAAGATAGCGATAAGTTACGGGTTTTCTACTCCAGCCTGACTACGCCAGAGGCGATTTATGAGTACCACTTAAGCAATCCCGATAGACGCGATCTGCTTAAGCAGGAACAAGTACTCGGTGGCTTCGATGCCAGCCAATATCGCGCCGAACGTTTATTTGTCACCGCCCGCGATGGCGCTAAGGTGCCAGTGTCCTTGGTGTATCGTAAGGATAAGTTCAAGAAAGACGGCACTAACCCTCTGTACCAATATGGTTATGGTTCATATGGTTACACTGTTGAGCCTGACTTTTCTTCATCGGTGATCAGTCTGCTCGACCGCGGTTTTGTGTATGCCATCGCCCATGTGCGCGGCAGCGAAATGTTAGGTCGCCCTTGGTACGATGCGGGCAAATTACTGAATAAAAAGAATACCTTTAATGACTTTATTGATGTCACTACGGCCTTAACCGAGCAAGGTTATGGTGATAAAAATAAAGTGGTGGCCTCGGGCGGCAGTGCTGGTGGGCTGTTAATGGGCGCGATTGCCAATATGGCGCCTGAAAAGTACTTTGCCATCGCGGCGCACGTGCCCTTTGTGGATGTGGTGACGACTATGCTCGATGAGTCGATCCCGCTTACCACCAATGAGTACGATGAATGGGGTAATCCAAACGACAAGACCTATTTCGACTATATGCTCAGCTACTCGCCCTATGACAATGTTGCCGACCATGAGTATCCCCACCTATTGGTGACCACAGGTTTGCATGATTCACAGGTGCAGTATTTCGAACCCGCTAAATGGGTCGCAAAACTGCGTGAAGTGCAAAATAAATGGTACAAACTGGACGATAAGGTGTTGTTATTCCACGTTGATATGGATGCAGGACACGGTGGTAAGAGTGGTCGTTACCGCCAGTATCAAGACACAGCGCAGGAATATGCCTTCTTCTTAAGTCTGCTCGGCATGACTAAGTAGGCGCCAACGGGTGACCGATTTAGTGATAGAAGCCGCCAATTCAACTCCCTCGGCTAGCCCCCCAAAAGGGGCTAGCCAAACTCAAGCTGTTAACCAAGCTCAGCTTTCTAGCAAGCCAGAAGCGCTAGGTGCTGAGCAAGCTGTTACTTCGGAGCAAGGCGCGCCTTCAGAGATAGAACAAGTCTCGACGTGGTATCTGTATCTTATCCGCTGCGCCAATGGCCACTTATACACCGGCATCACCACAGATGTCGCCCGCCGCTTTAATGAACATCAATCAAGCAGCCCAAAAGCAGCAAAGTACCTGCGCGGCAAAGGGCCATTAACCCTGATGTATCAAGAGCAAGTCGGCACCCGCAGTGATGCACTCAAGCGTGAAATCGCGGTTAAAAAGTTAAGCCGCGCTCAGAAGTTGGCGTTGATTGAGTTAGGATGCGGTTAACACTGGCTGAGGTTTTTCATCATTCTGTGGCATTAGGAGTGATTAAGCACTGTCATTCCAGTGACTCGCCATGAACTCATCCCTGAGGGCTCGACGGCGGCATCCATGCCGCCAACGGTCACTTCCATGCCAGTGCTTAATCCCGTTAACCACTGAGTATTCTGTTAGTCTGCCCACATGAAAATAACAAAAATTTTTAAGACCTAAAGTCTTTAATATCTTCAAGCAAATCTTTTGTTTGTTTTTTAATACGTCTTCTAAAGTGATAATCAATCTGGGAGTCAGTAAGTGTTTTTTCTTCTACGTCTTTAGGGAAATATTTATTGAGCAGAGCTAATTTTTGATGTCGATGATATTTATCAAAATTTGGTATGTAATTAGTTTGGAAACGATTATGTGTTAATTCCTTAAATGCTCGCGAGAATCGTTTTGGTGTACCTGAAATTTTGAACCTTTTGATAAGTTTGTCTACATAATGATCTAATTCGTGCAGTAGAGTTTCATCATTAATCATTGAAAAGAAAAACAACCAACCTTTACTTTTTTTCTCAAAGACGCAACCCGTGATACGCATATCTAAACGCCACAAAAGAAATTCTTCATTGCTGTATTTTGAATATTTACTAGCGGTAAATATGGCGGCTAGTGAGTCCTTGAGTCGATCTATTGTACCTTGTCTAGCCGTTACCAGTTCACCTTTGAAATAATAACCTAGGTAGCTAAACGGGTAACCTATTTTCTCGATAACTGATTTTTCTGAATCAGGAGCTGGTGCATGAACAATTAGACCAATTTTTTTGAATCGCTTTATGATGTCTTTAGCCAACTCTTGCGCCTTATTGAAGTCACACAATATTAAAACATCATCAACATAGCGGAAGTAACTAATGCCCTCATATTGGTTTAGGGCACGGTCAATATTAGCCATATAAATAGCTGCCAATATGTTTGATACTGCTAATCCTTGCGGGACTCCCTTACTTACTTGATCATCATTTTTGAATGATTTTACGACAGTTGGAGAAGAGATCGCTGAATGGATTAATTCTAGAATATGCTCATTCTCACCATGAATCCGCTTGCGTAAACGAGAATTGAGTTCTGCATGAAGTATTGATGGGTAGAACTGAGTTACATCAAGTTTAATAAAGCCGTTAAAAGCATTGCTATCAAGATCGCTTTTTACTTTAGCTATCACATCCTGTGGAAGTACAAAGTTTACTGAGTCATTATAACGTTCTGATAAAAAGTCATTTAGGGCACGAAGAGCAATTCGATCTCTTACTGTAGGGATTGATATTTCTCTAGGAGGTTGACCTTTCCCTTTTGTAACTAACTTCAATTTATATTTACTAAATCTATAGGTTCCAGCGAGGGATTTGCGGGACAAGATTTCTAATTGTTCATCTAGCTGTTTAAGAAACGTTGTAGGATCAAGATTATCTATTCCAGTGGCCCCAGAAAGTGCAACGTTCTCTTTGAATATTCTTGTCAAATTTTCAATTGAGAAGTGCTTCTCAAACTGATGCCGGACAGTCATGGGTACTCCATAAAATAAAGAATATTGCTATTGGAAGGATATACATAACCAAGAGGATCACCGCTTGTTTAAAGATGTCTTTACAAAAAACAAACCAGTGATAATATGTTGGGCATTTTGTCATCTCAGGTTTTAAACCTGTTATTTTATCCGGTTCTCCGCGGGCGGAAAGATGTTCTATACAAAGCGCTTTAACCATATCAGAATCGGTATGATTTTCACAAAGGCCCAATAGTTTTTGATATTCCTCACGAACACTTTTCCAATTTTCTTCGGTAGAATTTGAAGACGCTTCCAGAAGTTTGGCTCTATGCTGAATCCTTTTAAGAGCTTCATAGCATTCTTTTATTTGTGAAGAACGTTCTTTAAACGATCTACCTGTTATGAACCCTGACATTGTCAGAGACAAAACAGAATAGATTACCCAAGCAACGTTAGCATACTCACTGTTAGTATTAAACTTTAAATAATATATGGATACCGCAACGCCAAAAAATGCATACCATAACATTATCAACTGAGACTGATATGCATTTGTAAGTAATCTTTTTTCCGTTTGGATTTTAGCTTTCCTAGTCCACCAAATATCGTCAGAGAGTGCCATAAATTCCTTCTTATTGTTTGAATGTCCTGTGCGTAGATTTTAGTAATGATAAGTGAACACCCGTTATAACGGGCAAGGCTTTTATACCTAAGAGCAAAAGCTCTTCATAATTAGTATCACTCTGAATTAAATACAGAGTGGCCAAAAAAAATTGGCACGCACAGGACGTCTCCGATACTATCACTATTAATACTTGGAGAAAATAAAATCGGGCAAAATATAAAGAGTTTTTCAGGACTATCAATGCTACATTTACTGCGAAATAACAAAATTCTGAGCAGGCATTACTCGACTATCAATGGTTGCATTCCATCAAGCATTGTTGCGCCAGTGATCTCCTAAAACAGGGATTTTTTAGTAGGGCCTACAGGGACGCGATTTTTAAAACATGAGTACGGCGAGTCACTGGTGTGTCTCATATAAGAGCGTGCGAAAGCCTGCGGCAGGCAATTAGGGAATACGATAGCCAGAAGCCATGATGCCGCCCATTAGCCCCTCGAACCGTTACCGACGCTATTGGACAAAATTGAGTTTGAGAAAGTCTAAGACGTAGTATATCAGGTCGCCCACGACTAAATTTTGCGGGTGATGCTATAGCCGCTATGGCTTGTTACGTCATATACGGTATATTGTCAGTCCTGCTTACATGGAGGTTTTATGAAATATATTTGTTTGATTGTTTTGTTATTTTTGCCAACTTTAGCCCTTTCAAATAATAGCTTGCCGAATAATCGTCATATTGCTGTGGTTGGGACCGCTCAAATAACGGCAAGCCCTGATATTGCAGTGGTCTATCTTGAAGTGGAAAGCTTAAAAGCAACAAGTGCTGAAGCTAAAAATGATGTCGATGATAGGGTTAACAAGTTTTTGTCTGGCCTTGGTAAATTTAATGTCGATAAGAAAAATGTTTCAGCATCCTCAATCTCCACAGCGCCTGAGTACTCCTACGGGGACAATGAAAAGCGTGTGCTTGATGGTTATCGAGCAAGCCGTAACTTAAAAGTGACCCTCAATAACTTAGAGAAACTAAACGCTTTTATGGATTTTGCTCTAAGTGTACAACTTGATGAAATCACCCGCGTTGAGCTGAAGTCATCGAAAGAAGTGGAGCTTAAAAATGAGGCTAGAGCCTTGGCTGTCGCTGACGCAAAAGAGAAAGGAAGTTTATTGGCGAGTGCTTTTGGGGCGATGCTTGGCAAAATTTACAGCATTGGTTCCTCAACAGATGACAGCATTGGCCGTTATGGCGCTAATAATAGAATCGAGCGAATAGAGGTCACTGGTTCACGTTTGGGCAAACCTCAAGTGACTGGGCAATATCTGCAGGAGAATATGGTTTTTTCAGCTTCTATCAGTGTGGTATTTGATCTCGATGTGAAGTGATCGCTTTACTTCAAAAGCCAGCGATAGTTTATTGAGATACCAACAAATTTTGCTCCGAAAACAATTAGGTAAAACGTTACCAAAGGCTTACCTGAATTGAGCCTGAGAAAGTCTCAGACTCAAAAAAAGATGCCACTACAAGGGGTTAGTGGCATAAAGTGCATAAGATTGTCCATGGAACGGTAACGCTAAAAAGGGTGGGTAGAAGACTGACATTTTGGTTGGGAACCGTTACAACATCAGTCTCTACGCCGGGAAGTTGGTTGAGCGGTAACGCTGTTGGTTTAACGGGTTTAGAGTTTGCTTACTGGGCCATCGATTTTATCGAAGCTCACATCCCCTGAACCTGCTGAGAGAATGGTTAACCCCTTAGTGTTCACCACATTGATATCGCCTGAGCCATCGTTGATGGTAACTGTGCTTTGCACATTAGCGACTTCAATTTCGCCAGAACCATCATCAATGGTGATGCTGCCTTTAATATCATTAACTTGGATACCACCAGAGCCGTCGACAATTGCAAGGTTGCCGTTGACTTGGCTGACTTCAATCGCGCCAGAACCATCGTCGATACTGACATTATTGCCGCCATGGATAACCAGTTCGCCTGAGCCATCCTTGACCTTGATATCCGCAGTCATCTTGTTGATAAACATAGCACCTGAGCCATCGTCGATATCTAGCGCTAATCCTGCTGGCACTTGTAGTTTTAAATCGATATAGGGTGAGTAATTGTTAAAGCTGCTATGGGATTCAAAGTCGGCCTTAAGCTTGGCTTTGTTGGCCTTTTTCTCAAGGGTGAGAATCACTTTGCTATCGTCATTGCTATAGATATCAGCGACTAACTTAATTTGGGTCAGGCCTTCGACACCGATGATTTCAAGGCTGCCCGCACCTGTTTCGGCAACGAGTTCCTGTAAGTCTTGAGCATCGAGGCTGAGTTCACGTTGCTGGTGGTCTAAATCCGGCATGCCAGCGGCGTTCACATTGATAATGCAGCCAGTGAGTGACACGCCAACCGTAAAGAGGGCGACAAATCCGAGGGTGAATATAAAAGGGCGTAGTGACATTTTCTTCTTCCTTGTTATCGACACTCGACGACCGACTGAGTGCAACACTGATAGCGATTAACTTTATGTAAGTAGAGATTGCACATCCTATGCCAATTTTAAAATGTATTAATAATCATGCGGATAAGTTAAATGTGTCCGCTTGGGCGCAGGCGGACATGTCCGCTGAATGAGTGATTTTCCCAAAGAGTGGTGAAATTACTCACTTATTCGGTTAGCGTGTGTCCAACATTCCTGCTTGATTTAAAGCGCAACTAGAAAGGATTCACATGGATTACTTAACGACCAATAAAACCGCCTGGGATGCCCGCACTCGAGTGCACTTAACTTCTGATTTCTATGATGTTGAAGGCTTTTTGAGTGGCAAAACATCCTTAACGGAAATCGAGCTAAACGAGCTTGCGGTGGCGGGCAAAAGTCTACTGCATCTGCAATGTCATTTTGGCCTAGATACCCTGTCGTGGGCGCGAATGGGCGCTAAAGTGATTGGGGTTGATTTATCCGAAGTGGCGATTGCCGAGGCGCGCAAGTTGGCGCAGCAGACGCAGTTGTCCGCCGAGTTTATCTGTAGTGATGTCTACAGTGTTGCGGGTAGGGTTGAGCCGCAAGATATTGTTTTTACCTCCTATGGTGCCATTGTGTGGCTACCGGATTTAACACTGTGGGCGCAGACCATTGCGGCGTGTTTAAAGCCCGGCGGACAGTTTTACATGGCCGAGTTTCATCCGGCGCAGCAGCTATTCGATGGCTATAGCTATTTTAATCGCGGTGAGCCAGACATTGAGCAGGAAGGGACCTATACCGAGAATGCCGGTGATGAGCAGCAAACCTTAATGTGCTGGTCGCATAGCTTGTCTGAGGTGATCAATGCCTTATTGCAGGCGGGCTTAGTGTTGGAGTTCTTCCACGAATTTGCGTTTAGCCCCTATAACTGTTTTGCAGGGCTAGAGGCGCAAACCGATGGCCGTTATGTACTAAAACACCAAGGGCAACAGGTGCCCTTGGTGTTTAGCATTAGCGCGCGTAAGCCTGCTTAATCCTTGCCGTTTTTAACTGCGGGATTAACGGCTACGGTAGACTGGATACTTAAGATATTGATTATCGTAGTAAGGGCTGCGCTCATAGAACCAGCGTAAGCGTGCCTCGGGATCGGCGGCAAACGCTGGGTTTTCCAGCGCTTTGTTAAATTCCGCCTGCAGCTTTGGATCTTCCTTAAGCATCTTGGCGGCCAGCGGCTCTACTGCGTAGTCCTCAATGTATTCGGTACGGGTAAAGATAGGGTTAAAGAAGCCCCATTGCAGTAACGAGTCCGGTGATTGTGGCTCAAGCAGTAAAATTGCCAGATCGCCTAAGGGTTGATCTGTGCTGATTTTCACTGTGCCCGCAGGCAAGGTGGTGGTCAGTTTCGCCAGTGTCGAGTCGGCCTTCACTGTGAGTCGCCCCTCGAACGCTTTGGTATTAAACACCGGATTGCTCAGGCTATATTGCTGCAATTTAAGTTCGGTTGGTTTGCTTAAACGTGTCATCCGGATGCCGTGTAGATTCAAGCGGTCAATCACTTGCGTCCATTCTGCGGGAATATAGTAGGCGCTCGGGCGAGTGACTTTAATATCGGGCACGGTTTCGGCCATCACAGGCAGGTTAGGGTACAGTTTAGGCTCGCCTGTCCAACGCACTACCTCGGTGCCGCTAATCGGACTCTGTTCAAGCTTGTAGTCGATGCCTTTAAAATCCCAGCCTTTAGCCAGTGGTGCCGATTTCCACGTTAATGTGATCAGTGGTGAGGCGCGGTATTTATCCTCTTGAATCGCACTCTTTAACTTGGTCGCTTGGTCACCCACGGTTTTTAGGGTTTGCTCTAGCATCACATAGGTGCCAAGTACGCGCTGTTTAAAGGGTTTTAAGCTGTGGTTTTCAATCAAAATAGTCGGGAGATGGCGGGCATCACCATAACCATTGGAGAAGCGTGGGCTTGGGTTCCACAGTGACATGCCTTTAGTGATATCGGTATTGTCGATGGCAAAAATCAGTGGACCAGGGATATGGCCTTGGGCTGTTAAGGCCGCTTCTACCGCTGGGCGGTAGCTATTTTCGAGCCAGCGGAAACTGGCGGGACTCAAGCCTTGGGCGAGGTTGTAGCCGAAGGTGATGTCGTATTGGTAATCGATGCCGTCGGTGACATGCACATCGATATACAGATCCGGTTGCCACACATTGATTGCCCGCAGCATATTCTGCATTTCTAAGGTGTCGGCCTTGGCATAGTCACGGTTCAGGTTGAGATTATTGGCATTGGTGCGCCAGCCCATATTCACCGGGCCACGTTGGTTAACGCGATTAAATTCGCCGCTGCGCTCATGGGCATCAACGCTAAACATAGGCACAAACAGCAGGTTGGCTTTTTCGAGTAGCTCGCTTTTGTCGCCTTTGACTATATCTCGCAGTAGCATCATGCCTGCATCTTTACCGTCGATTTCACCGGCATGGATACCGGCTTGCACCAGAATCGTCGGCTTAGTGTTTTGCTTTAGCCGTGCCGATTCGTTAATGCCTTCACTGCTGGCGACATACATCCAAATGTCGCGGCCTTGAGGGCTCTGACCTAGGCTGACTTTTTGCAATTTAGTGGTTTCGGCCGCCAATCGGTCGAGCCATGCGATGGTGTCGTCATAGCTTGGGCTTTCGGTGCCGTTGCTTTGCTCGAAGGGCGTCGCCCATTCGTTATCGGCGCTGAGTAACAGGGCTTCGCTGCCACCATGCCAAGTAATACTCGGCGGGAGAATGGCGTCATTGACAAAGGTATTAGCACGAGTTGGTGTTGCTGCGACTTCGGGAGCGGTTTCTGTCGCGCTCAAAGCGCTACCGCTGGAATTTGTTTCAACCGCGTCGGTTTTAGCGGCCTCAGTGCTGGCAACTTCAGCGTTGGCAGCTCCAGAATTAGTCACTTCGGGTTGTGCGACTTCGGTATTCGCGGCAACGGCTAATTGGGCTGTGAATAATGAGCCCGCCGATAAGCAGGCAATGGCGATAACGGAAGGGGAAAACAAGCGCATGAAAACAGTCCACACATCGAATTTTTATTAGGGCGGTATCTTTTCATTAAGCCCCTACAAGTGCAAGGGCTGCCAAGGGTTTATCTTGGTCTGAGGGAGTGATTTTTCGCTGCTATTCCCGTGGTGACGGCCTATGCGCGCTTGGTAGTTTTATGTAACACGGTTTGTCCGCGATAGGCGACTTCGATAACCTCGATATCGGCGTAGAGGGCTTCGACGGCAATGGCGAGTTGATAGATAAGCCAGCCGTATCCCGTGAGGGCAAATCCCTGTGCGACTTCATTCGCCAAAGGGGGTGAATTCGGTGCCGAGCTGGCCAAGCTAAGTTGTAATCTGTGTTGCAACTCTTGCTCTAATGCATTTGGTAGTGTGGGCAATGTGGCTGTTTTACCCGCAACAAATTCGCCAAGGCGTTGCAGATAAGCCGTAAGCTCGGCGGCGACTTTGTTGATTTGGTGGTATGCCTCTTTGTCTGCCTCCTGCCAGCGACTCAAAGGTAATAGCTCGAGTAGGGTGATCAGCCGCACCTGTTTATTAACTAATTCCGCCAGCAGCACTTTATGTTTTTTCAGGGTTTGGCTTTCCCACTCGAGGGAGAAAAACAGTTTCTTCTGGGTTAATACCGCCTTCATTGCCGCCTCGAGTTCGGCGCGAAAATCTAAATCATGGTTGGCGGGGGCCTGTAAATGTTGGGTCAGCACCTTGGCCATATTATCGATGGCATTGGCGAGCTGGCTGCGCCAGTCCTGCTTGGCCTTAATCGGGAAGATAAACAACGACACCAGAATCGCGATAACACAACCCAGCAGAATATTGGCCGTGCGCCATAGCGCCTCAGAGGTATCATGATTAGCATCGCCCACCACGATAATAATAGTGAATCCTGCCACCAGATAGGCATAACTGTAGCGTCCCGCCGAGATAAAACAGATCAGCGTCACCCCTAAAATTAACAGCCCCATAATCAGCCAATAACTGTCGAGTGTGGCCACTAACATCACGCCATAAGCCGAGCCTAAACAAGTGCCTACTGCCCGTTGCAGTGACTTTTCAATCGCACCGCCCACCTGTGGCAGACTCATCATAATGATCACAATCGTCACCATGCTCCAAATAAAATGCGGCGGTGACCAAATGGCATTAATGGTGACGGCAATCAGCAGGGCGAGGCCGAGTTTGAGGGCGTGAATGGCGCGGAAATGGCGATAGATAAAGTCGGCAAAAGGGCTTGCAGGGGCAAAGACGGACATAATGCAACACTCCTTTGGACTGATGGTAGCCAAGCCATTATCGCAGAAAGGCACTTCGCTCGTGTGGCTTTGCAGATAAAGAAATGTAAATTGCGAGGCGGCGCTGTTTGAGCTTAGTCCAAGGCACCGCCAAGATCACATTAAAGCTAGGTAATTGATATTAAATCAGTAAGATAGTGTGCAGTCTGTACAAGGCTCAGTCATAAAAAAGGCTTGAATAAGCAAGCCTATTCAAGCCTTAGGATGCGCGTGCGTGTTAACTCGGTTCTTGAGTCGGTTGCTCCGCAGTGTACTTATCCATAATCACGGCACAGGCGGCGTCACCTGTGATGTTTAGCGCGGTGCGGATCATGTCAAACACTCGGTCGAGGGCGAATAACAGCGGTAAACCATCAATGGGAATACCCGCAGCCAATAGCACTGCGACCACTAAAAATGACGGACCTGGCACACCCGCTTGGCCAATGGCGCCTAAGGTGGAGGTAAAGATAATCGCAGCGTAGGCGGTCATTGAGAGGTCAATGTTGTACATTTGCGCGAAAAACATCGCGACCAGACCATAATAAATCGCGTTGCCGCTCATATTGATGGTGGCACCTAAAGGCAGCACAAAGGCGGTGGTTGCCTTAGAAACCTTAAGATCTTCTTCGCAGGTTTCCATATTTACCGGCAGCGTTGCCATTGATGACGCCGTCGACAGTGCCATCACCTGCGGCTTTTTCATCGCCGAGATAAATTGGCGTGCCGAGACCTTAGAAAACAGCTGCACCACTATGGGGAAGAACACAAAACCATAGAGCAGAATCGCGGCCACAAACACGGCAAACAGCTTAAATACGACTTCTAAGGCATCAAAACCAAAAGTGCCGACGGAATCGGCCATCAAACCAAACACACCGATAGGGGCAATCACCATCACGCAGTTGATCATCCACACAAAGGCGTCGACGACGGTATTTAACGCCGCCATGATGGGCTTAGCGCCATCACCTTTGACCTTCGTCAGTGCGATACCAAAGAAAATACTAAACACCAGTATTTGAAGGATATTTCCGCCGTTTAGCGATTCGAACACATTGGTTGGGATCATGCCGATAAAGGTGTCGATCACTCCGGGGAGTGCGCCATGTTCGGCGGTCACTTCCATCAAGCCACTGCCACTGTGGGCGGTAAAGTCAACACCTGCACCGGGTGTAAACACCTTACCCATCACTAATGCCAAAGCGACAGCAAGCCCTGAGGTGACAATAAAGAAGCCAAAAGTGCCCACGCCAATCTTACCCGCCGAGGGGCTATCACCTAAGCTGGCGGCGCCACTGATGATTGACACCAGTACCAATGGGATCACTAGCATTTTGATTAAATGGATAAAAATGGTACCAAGCGGTGCGAAGATACTCGCACTTTCACCCATCATAAAACCCACCAGTGCGCCAATAATCATGGCGATAACCACTTGAACACCAATGTTGCCTAATAAACTCTTGCTCTTCATTCTTGCGAAACTCCCCGGTTGCCGCAGCATTTTGTGTCTTAAGACTCGTTATCTATTTACAGGTCAGCCTTTGCTTTTAGCGTAAAAAGCTCAGCCCCGATAGGTTTTTTGGGCGCCTAAGGTATCACAGTTGCTGTAACGGGTTTTGTGAAACATCATCAACCTTGGTTTGAAAATAACCAAAACCTAAATAACATAACCTATAAATGGTCAATGTTTAAAAATGTGTGCGTTAAAATGGAGTTTGTTTAATTTGGGCTTGGGTTTTACCCATCGAATTGATGAATTGTGATTTAGGCTTTGATGGGCGCAGATATCCTCTCGTATTCTTGGCACCGGTTGAGTCGCGAGAACTCCCATCTTTTACTTGTATGAATCTTGTGAGTGGTGAATAGCCAAATAGTCTCCATAACTATTCAACTCTTTGACTTACTAGGTTTTCCCTATGACAACACCATTTCGAGGACATTATGAATATCACTTCATTCTTTGGTAAACCTGAGTCGTTACAGTGCTGGATAAGAAAATGCATCGAACAACCTGGATTAAGTTATTGGCTGGTCTATCAAGATCTTGATCAAGGTGAATCCCTTCAACTGACAACATTGTTGTTCCCGATAGTGGCTAATATGAGGGATTTATCGGATGCCGAAATTGATGCTTTTGAGGATGGTTTAGGCCGCAGTGACTATGGTTATCTGCTAAATACGGATCAAATCGAGGATGTCATTGCTAATCTTAAGCAGCAAAAAGCTCAGCCCAGTGAACAGGAACTGCTTGAAGCTATTATCTTTTACTATGAGCGAGATGCGTTTATCGATATTTAAGTATTTGTATTTATATGTTTTTAATCAGATAAAATGCCGACGGTTGATGTCGGCATTTGTGTTTAAGGTGAAGTGCTAGGCTATGTAGCGTTTTGTAATTGGTGAGGTATCGAGTGCCCTGTTTTTTATGAATTCAATGTTGCTAGCACTCGATACCTCTTTTCGCCCTAAGGCATTGCTGGGAAAGTGAATGAACTACCGATACCTAATGGCAGACCTAATGCCCAATATGCCAATAAAAAACCGCTCCAAAGCAGGAGAAAACTGATTGAAAACGGCAGCATCAGTGCCACTAGGGTACCAATGCCTGATTCCTTAACGTATTTTTGGCAAAACACCACAATCAACGGAAAGTAAGGCATTAGCGGGGTAATGATATTGGTCGACGAGTCGCCTACGCGGTAAGCGGCTTGAGTCAAATCGGGCGATACGCCAAGCTCCATTAACATGGGCACCATGATGGCACCAATCAAGGCCCATTTAGCCGACGCCGAGCCGACTAATAGATTGACTAACGCGGTGAGAAACACAATCCCCACCAAAGTTACACCCATTGGAAGAGCCAATTCTTTCAACGCAAACGCGCCTTTAATCGCCATTAATGCGCCTAAATTGGATTGGCCAAAGGCATAAATAAACTGAGCGCAGAAGAAGGCCATGACGATGTAATAACCCATGCCGCTCATGGACTTACTCATGCCTTGAATAATGGCTCTGTGGTTATTCGCCGTGCCCGCAACATAGCCATAGACTATGCCAGGTACGAGGAAGAACACAAAAATAATCGCCACAATGGAGCGCATTAAGGGAGCCGAGGCACTGGTTAGCGCGCCATCGGTACCACGCCAAGCAGAGTTGTCACCATAGGCGGTAAACACCAGCCCTAAGACACATAACAACATGGCGCCCATAGCGAATTTGAGACCGCGGCGCTCATGGGGCGCCAGCTCATCAAGCGTTGGCAGCGTGCTGGGATCGCCATTCACCGCAGTATTTTTTAGGCGCGGCTCAATCACTTTATCCGTTAAAAACCAGCCAACTAAGATAATTAACACAGCAGAAGCCGACGTAAAGAATATATTATTCAGTGGGTTAATCGTTAATGTGGCGGCAGCTGGGTCGGCCGATAATCTTGCCGCCGCCTGAGTTAAGCCGGCTAACATAGGATCAAGACTCGATGGCACGCCCACGGTTGCAGAAAAACCACCGGATACCCCCGCGAACGCCGCGGCAATACCGGCTAGGGGATGACGACCCGCGGCATAGAAGATCACCGCGCCGAGTGGGATAACCAGAACATAACCCGCATCAACCGCGACATGGCTCAGGATACCCACTGCGATAAGTACCGGAGTGAGTAACATCTTGGGGGTCACTGATAAAATTGAGCGCAGCCCCGCATTAATAAAGCCTGTATGTTCGGCAACACCTAAGCCAAGCATTGCAACCAGCACGACACCGAGCGGCGGGAAAGTCACAAAGGTGGAGACTATGTTCGAGGTAAACGCAGTCAGAGCGCCGCCTTCGAGCATATTCACGACTTGAATGGGGTTGCCAGTACGAGGGTCGATTTCATCAAAACTGACGCCCGATAACCCCCAAGAGATCAGCCAGACCAAGCCTAGAAATAGTGCAAATAATACTGCGGGGTCGGGGAGTTTATTCCCTACGGTTTCGACGGTATTGAGAAATCGCTGGAATCCTGTGGCAGGTTTATGATTTTCCATTTGGGTGCCGCTTCCTAAAAGTGATGATTGTTATTGGTGATTATAAAAACGCAGCATTAATTTAAGCTTGGTTTAACTAATCGATAAGAAACAAAACACATAAAAAATCTAACGCAGTGACGTTAGTGCGGGTGGGGTTTAGTTACAAAATCAACAGACAAATAAAAAGCGCGGGTTCATCACTGAACCCGCGCTTTTTTACTCAACAATGTGTTTGATTACATTATCTAAATGAATTCGCTACGCTTATGCCTTTGGGCCCGCGTTACGGATGGCGTCTGACACTTGATACTTCGCGAAGTTCTTAGTGAAGGCTTCGGCCAGTTTTTGGGCGTATTCGGCGTACAGTGCTTTATCGCTCCAAGTGTTCACTGGGTTGAGTAGATTGCTGTCGACACCGCTAACCGCTACAGGCACCGCGAGGTTTAAGGTATCTAAATGAACGGTTTCAACGTTTTTCAGCTCGCCGCTGACAATCGCATCGACAATGGCGCGGGTGGTTGGGATGTCGAAACGTTTACCAATACCGTGTGGGCCGCCAGTCCAGCCAGTGTTAACTAGGTATACTTGGCTACCGAATGATTCGATACGCTTCATCAGCAGCTCAGCATACACGCCCGCAGGACGTGGGAAGAACGGCGCGCCGAAGCAGGTTGAGAAGGTGGACTGAATCGCCGAGGTTGAACCGATTTCAGTCGAACCGACTTTCGCGGTGTAACCAGAGAGGAAGTGGTAAGCTGCTTGCTCTTTGCTCAGGATAGAAACTGGTGGCAACACGCCAGACACGTCGCAGGTTAAAAACACCACTGCGTGCGGCTCGGCGCCACGGTTGTCTTCTTTACGCTGGGCGATATGCTCGAGCGGGTAAGCTGCGCGGGTGTTTTCCGTCAGACTGCTGTCTTTGTAGTTAGGCACGCGGTGTTCGTCCATTACCACGTTTTCCAGCACAGTACCGAAGCGAATCGCATCCCAAATCACTGGCTCATTCTTTTGGCTCAGGTCGATACATTTGGCGTAGCAGCCGCCTTCGATGTTGAATACGCCGCCTGGTGCCCAGCCGTGCTCATCGTCACCGATCAGGAAGCGTTTTGGATCCGCAGACAGTGTGGTTTTGCCCGTGCCTGACAGACCGAAGAAGAGGGTGGTGTCGCCGTCTTTACCTACGTTTGCCGAGCAGTGCATTGGCAATACGCCTTGGGCTGGCAACAGGAAGTTTTGCACGGAGAACATCGACTTCTTCATTTCGCCAGCGTATTTCAAGCCCGCTAGCAATACTTTGCGCTCGGCAAAGTTTAAGATCACCGCCGCATCTGAATTGGTACCATCACGCTCAGGAACACAGACGAAGTCTGGTGCGTTGATGATTTGCCATACAGGCTTGTCTTGACGGTTAAATTCTTCTGGGATGATAAAAAGGTTGCGGGCGAACAGTTGGTGCCAAGCGTATTGAGTCGTCACGCGCACTGGCTGGTAATGTTCTGGGTCTGCACCGACTTCGAGGTCAGATACAAACAACTCTTTATCGGCGAGGAATGCTTCTACACGCGCCCATAATCCTTCAAAAGCACCGGGTTCAAATGCTTGGTTGACGGGTCCCCATTCGATATCAGCCGCTGAACTAGGTTCTTTAACAATAAAACGATCGCCAGGAGAGCGACCTGTGCGTGTACCGGTTTTGGCAACCAGCGCACCATTGGCGGTTAATTCACCTTCGCCGCGGAGCAGGGCAAATTCGACCAGTTGTGCTGTTGAGGGGTTGTAATGAACGCGGTTTAATCCATCCGCCATAGTGAGGTCTCCATTGACTTGTATTTGTAAGGTTATTTTTTATCGATCGTCTGCCGATTTTGCTTTTATTTATCGCCCGAGGCGTGCTAGGGGACAAAGTGTGCCGATTGTATCCTATCCGTGGCTAAAGTGTGAGCTGGATCATTGAGGTGGTACAAAAAAGGGCACCCAAGGTGCCCTTTGACAGTAAGTAAAAACTTACTGCTGGGTATTTGAAGTGGTGCCATTGGCATAGATTGCTGCAACATCAATAGCATCGAACACGTATTTTGCATTGCAGTATTCACAACCCATTTCGACCTTACCGTCTTCCGCCAGAATGGCTTCGACTTCGGCTTGATCGATGGTTTTAATCGCCGCCGCGCTGCGCTCGCGTGAACAAGTGCATTTAAAGCTGACTTCGATAGGATCGAACAGACGTACTTCTTCTTGATGATACAAGCGGTGTAATACGTCCTGCGCTTCTAGGGTGAATAACTCTTCCGCCTTGATGGTCGCTGTCAGCTGACATAAATGCTCGAAGTCGGCATTATGATCTTCTTGGCTTGGTAATATTTGCAGGAACATGCCAGCAGCTTGTTTACCGTCGGCAAATAGCCACATTGCTGTGGGTAATTGCTCTGACTGGTTAAAGTAGTCTTCGACACAGGCGGCTAAGGTGGGTTTATCAAGGGCGACCACGCCTTGATAGCGTTCGCCTTCGTCCGGTGTGAGGGTGATAACCATATAACCTTGGCCAAACAGATCGGCTAGGCTGGCATCGTCTGCTAACTCGCCATCCCAGCGGGCGATACCGCGTAATTGCTGCAGGTTATTGCCATTGATCACCGCCAGCGATACTGGGCCATTCCCTTGCAACTGCACGCTAATATCACCGCTAAATTTTAGGGTGGCGGTTAATAAAGAGGTCGCCGCCAGCAACTCGCCGAGCAGGGTTTGCAGCACAGGAGGATAGGCATGTGAACCTATTACCTGCTGATAGCTGTCTTGCAATTGCACCAGTTCACCACGCACATCGGCATTATCGAACAGGTAGCGGTGTAAAATATCTTGGGTCATTTTGTATCTCACTATTAGGTAACTTTTACGTAATTCTTAGCATTCTTTAAATCGGATAAGTTGGCGTCGTTGCTTTTTATCCGGTTTATGGTCGGGTGCAGGATTATTAAGAATATTCAATCGTCTTGCTTCGGCATTTAACGCGCGTTTAGCGATGCTGGCGGCGGTTTCTTCGTACAATTCCTGTGCAATTGATGCACTTTGGCGTGATTCTGATAATTTTTTTATGACGATCTCTTTATCGTCATAACCTTGTCGTATCTTAAGGACGGCACCTATCTCAGCATTCTTACTAGATTTGGTGCGCGCACCGTTGTAATGTACTTTGCCGCCGTTGATCATTTCTTTGGCTATGGCTCGAGTTTTATAAAAACGTGCGGCCCATAACCATTTATCGAGTCGAACGCTGCCACTGTCGCCTGAACTTTGTGTCATAGTGTCTCCAAGATAAAAGATCGATGAGTTCACATGCTGAGTAATAAAATGCCTAAGTCGCATTGCTATTATGTTAAAGAGTGGTGCGCTTCACACCCTTTTTAGGCGGGCAAAGTTAGCATAAATGGCCAATTTTCGCCAATTGCAATACTGTTATGGGGTTGTTGCCAAATGCGGCCTAGGTTAGCATGTGGCGAACATGATAATTTTTATAATCAGAACAGAGACCTGTATTGAGGGTCCACATAAATATGGATTTATTAGATAACGTTATCGCAAAAGCTGCAGGTATTCCGCATAAGCCGTTGAGTCAGGTTGTTTTCTGGCTTGGTTTTATTCTGAGTTTACTCTTAGCCGCGCAAATTACATGGAAACTCGTGCCTACCACCTCATCTCCTACAGCATGGTCTCCCACTGCGGTGACCACGGCGGGTAAAGGGGCTGGGCAAATTGATCTGGCAGGATTACAGCAACTCGCACTTTTCGGCAAAGCCGACGCCAAGGCGGATAAACCTAAAGTCGAAGTGGTCGAAACCGTAACCGATGCGCCAAAGACTTCCCTTTCTATTCAACTGACGGGGGTGGTGGCATCCACCGCTGACCAAAAAGGTCTAGCGATTATTGAATCCAGTGGTAGCCAAGAAACCTACAGCTTGGGTGATAAAATTAAGGGTACATCCGCTTCGTTAAAAGAAGTCTATGCAGACCGGATTATCATTACCAATGCGGGTCGCTATGAAACCTTGATGCTTGATGGTTTGGTTTACACCAGTCAAAGCCCAGCGAATCAACAATTACAAAAGGCCAAGAGCGGAAAAGCTGAAGTCGTTAGCCGAGTGGATCAGCGCAAGAATGCTGAAATCTCTCAAGAACTGGCCGAATCTCGCAGTGAACTCTTAGCCGATCCCAGTAAAATTACTGACTATATTGCGATTTCGCCCGTGAGACAGGGAGAAAACGTTGTTGGTTATCGCCTCAATCCTGGCAAAGATGTGAACCTATTTAAGCAAGCAGGCTTTAAACCCAATGACCTTGCTAAATCGATTAATGGATACGACCTGACCGTAATGAGTCAGGCGTTAGAAATGATGAGCCAATTGTCTGAATTAACTGAAGTTTCTGTTATGGTTGAACGGGAAGGACAGTTGGTTGAAATCATGTTTAGTTTGCCGCAATAACACGCGTTAGGGGAAAGTAAAATAATGAATAACAAACGGATTCGACGCAAACTGATTGCTGGAGTTGTGGCGGGCGCCACTATGCTGACCTCGCAATTTGTTTGGTCTGAACAATATGCGGCCAACTTTAAAGGCACTGATATTCAAGAGTTTATCAATATTGTTGGTAAAAACTTGAACAAAACCATCATTGTTGACCCGACGATTCGCGGCAAGATCAACGTTCGCAGCTATGATCTGCTCAATGATGAGCAGTATTACCAGTTCTTCCTCAACGTGCTGCAAGTATACGGTTATGCCATCGTCGAGATGGAAAATAACGTTATCAAAGTGATCAAAGACAAAGATGCGAAAACCGCGGCGATTCGTGTTGCTAATGACAACGATCCTGGCCTAGGCGATGAAATGGTTACCCGCATCGTGGCGTTGTATAACACCGAAGCCAAGCAATTAGCACCATTATTACGTCAGTTAAACGATAACGCTGGTGGTGGTAACGTAGTGAACTACGATCCATCAAACGTGCTGATGCTCTCTGGCCGCGCTGCGGTGGTTAATAAGTTAGTTGAAATCATTCGCCGTGTAGATAAACAGGGTGATACCTCTGTTCAAGTCGTGCCACTTGAATATGCTTCTGCTGGCGAAATGGTGCGAATTATCGATACCCTGTACCGCGCGACAGCTAACCAAGCGCAGCTCCCAGGACAAGCGCCTAAGGTTGTTGCCGACGAGCGGATTAACGCTGTTGTGGTCAGTGGTGATGAAAAGAGTCGTCAACGGGTGGTGGAGCTGATCCACCGTCTCGATGCCGAGCAAGCCAGCACGGGCAATACGAAAGTACGTTATTTACGGTATGCCAAGGCCGAAGACTTAGTTGAAGTGCTAACTGGTTTTGCCCAAAAGTTGGAAGGTGAAAAAGATCCTAGCGCTCAGGCAGCGGGTGGTGGCAAACGTCGTAATGAAATCAATATTATGGCCCACACTGATACTAACGCATTAGTGATCAGCGCTGAGCCAGATCAAATGCGCACTATTGAAAGCGTGATCAACCAACTCGATATTCGCCGCGCCCAAGTATTAGTCGAAGCCATTATCGTGGAAGTTGCCGAAGGCGATAACGTCGGCTTTGGGGTGCAATGGGCCGCGAAAGCGGGTGGTGGAACTCAGTTCAATAACTTAGGCCCAACTATCGGTGAGATTGGCGCGGGTGTATGGCAGGCGCAGGATAAAGAAGGAACCTATATTACCAATCCAAACACAGGTGACGTGATTGGTAAAAACCCAGATACAAAGGGCGATGTTACCTTACTTGCTCAAGCCTTAGGTAAAGTGAATGGTATGGCATGGGGCGTTGCTATGGGTGACTTTGGTGCCCTAGTACAAGCCGTATCGAGTGACACTAACTCAAACGTACTTGCAACACCTTCTATTACTACCTTAGATAACCAAGAAGCCTCTTTCATCGTCGGTGATGAAGTGCCTATTCTTACCGGTTCTACCGCCAGCTCAAACAACAGCAACCCATTCCAAACCGTTGAGCGTAAAGAGGTTGGGGTGAAATTAAAAGTGGTGCCGCAGATCAACGAAGGCAACGCGGTTAAGCTTGCGATTGAGCAAGAAGTCTCCGGCGTAAACGGTAACACGGGTGTGGATATTTCCTTCGCGACTCGCCGTTTAACCACTACTGTTATGGCTGATTCAGGCCAAATCGTGGTACTCGGTGGTTTGATTAACGAAGAAGTCCAAGAAAGCGTGCAGAAAGTGCCATTCCTCGGCGATATTCCAGTACTTGGCCATTTATTCAAATCTTCTTCCAGTAAGAAGACCAAAAAGAACCTGATGATCTTTATCAAACCCACCATTATCCGTGATGGTGTGACGATGGAAGGTATCGCAGGTCGTAAATACAACTATTTCAGAGCATTGCAGCTTGAACAGCAAGAGCGTGGTGTCAATCTAATGCCTGAGACTAAAGTGCCGGTATTAGATGAGTGGAACCAGTCTGAGTATGTGCCGCCAGAAGTGAACGATATTTTAGATCGTTATAAAGAAGGCAAAGGGCTAGAGACTCAGATGCGTAAAACTGACCCGACTCTCAAGTCGCTGGATGAAAACAAAAACAAAGATAAAACACAATGAGTGAAATACAAGTATCCCAAGTCGAGGATTTAAGCTTAGTTTCCAATGAACTAGGTATTGAAGCCGAAGGTGATGAGGTATTTCGCTCCAGCAGCAAAGAGCGTTTACCCTTTGCCTTTGCCCACCGCCATGAGGTGATTTTAGCCTATGGCGATGATGGCGCCTTGAACCTGTTTTATACCGCCAAAAGCCCGTTAGCGGCGATGCTTGAAGCGCGTCGCTACTCGGGCGTGGATTTACCTTTGGTACAGCTCGAGCCGAGTAAGTTTGAGGTCAAACTGACTCAGGCCTACCAAGCCAATTCCTCCGAAGCGCAGCAGCTGATGGAAGACATTGGTAACGAAATGGATTTATTTACTCTTGCAGAAGAGTTGCCACAAACCGAAGATTTGCTCGAAGGCGATGATGATGCGCCGATCATTAAGCTGATTAATGCCCTGTTATCAGAAGCGATTAAAGAAGAAGCCTCGGATATCCATATCGAGACCTACGAGAAGCAGCTAGTCGTGCGTTTCCGTATTGACGGCGTGCTCAAAGAAGTGCTCAAGCCAAACCGTAAACTGTCATCTTTATTGGTGTCGCGGATTAAGGTGATGGCGCGCCTCGATATCGCCGAGAAAAGAGTACCACAAGACGGCCGTATTTCGCTGCGGATTGCAGGCCGCGCGGTGGACGTGCGGGTATCGACCATGCCATCGAGCCACGGTGAGCGGGTGGTGCTGCGTTTACTCGATAAAAACGCCGGTAATCTGGATTTAAAACAGCTGGGTATGACGGACAGCATCCGAGCTAAGTTCGATGAGCTTATTCGTCGTCCCCACGGCATTATCTTGGTAACGGGCCCTACAGGTTCGGGTAAGAGTACCACGCTGTATGCTGGACTTACTGAAATTAACTCTAAAGATACCAATATCTTAACCGTTGAAGACCCCATCGAATACGAATTGGAAGGCATAGGCCAAACTCAAGTTAACACTAAGGCGGACATGACCTTTGCCCGTGGTCTACGGGCGATTCTGCGTCAAGACCCCGATGTAGTGATGATCGGGGAAATCCGTGACCTTGAAACCGCCCAAATTGCGGTGCAGGCATCCTTGACGGGTCACTTAGTGATTTCGACTCTCCACACCAACACCGCTTCGGGCGCGATTACCCGTTTGCAGGATATGGGCGTAGAGCCTTTCTTAGTCTCATCAAGTTTGCTCGGGGTATTGGCTCAGCGCTTGATCCGTACCCTCTGTCCAAAATGTAAGACACAGCATGTGCCCGATGAGCGTGAACGTGAGCTGCTGGGTATTACTGCCGATGATCCACGCCATATTTATCGTGCCAATGGCTGTAAGGCCTGTGGTAACAGTGGCTACCGTGGTCGTACGGGCATTCACGAACTATTGTTGGTCGATGATAATGTGCGCGAGCTTATTCACGGTGGACGTGGCGAACTGGCGATTGAGAAATATATCCGCCAGTCGGTACCAAGCATTCGTCACGATGGCATGAGCAAGGTGCTCTCAGGTATCACCACTCTGGAAGAAGTCCTAAGGGTGACCCGCGAGGAGTAAGCTATGCCTGCATTTGAATATAAGGCGCTGGACGCCAAGGGGAAGCAGCTTAAGGGCGTGATCGAAGCGGATACCGCCAGACACGCACGTAGCCAATTGCGCGATCAACGCTTGATGCCGCTGGATATTCTGCCGGTCACTGAAAAAGAAGCCAAGGCGAAAGGTGCGGGATTTTCGCCCTTTAAGCGCGGGATTTCAGTGGCGGAATTAGCGCTGATCACCCGTCAAATCGCGACACTGGTGGCGGCGGGCTTACCGATCGAGGAATGTCTTAAGGCGGTAGGCCAGCAATGTGAGAAGGCGCGGCTTGCCAGTATGATCATGGCGGTGCGCTCCCGGGTCGTTGAGGGTTATAGTCTGGCCGATTCCTTGGCTGAATTTCCGCATATTTTCGATGACTTATACCGCGCTATGGTGGCCTCGGGGGAAAAATCCGGCCACTTGGAAGTGGTGCTAAACCGCTTAGCCGATTACACCGAACGTCGCCAGCAGCTCAAATCTAAACTGCAACAGGCGATGATTTATCCCATCATGCTGACGATTGTCGCCATTGGGGTGGTATCAGTGTTACTTGCGGCTGTGGTACCAAAGGTCGTTGGCCAGTTTGAGCATATGGGCGCCGAGTTACCGGCGACGACCCGTTTTTTAATTGCTGCCTCGGATTTTGTCCAACACTATGGTCTGTTTGTTGTTTTAGCGATTGGTATTCTGTTGGTAGTGTTCCAGCGTCTACTCAAGTCCCCGATTTTCAAGATGAAATACAATACATTTTTGCTGAAAATGCCGGTGATTGGCCGAGTGAGTAAAGGGCTCAATACTGCGCGTTTTGCGCGTACCTTGAGTATTTTATCCGCCAGTTCGGTGCCTTTGTTGGACGGGATGCGCATTGCCAGCGAGGTATTGCAAAATATGCGGGTACGGGCGGCGGTGGATGATGCAACGGCGCGCGTACGGGAAGGAACTAGCCTCAGTACCGCGTTGACTAACACTAAGCTATTCCCGGCGATGATGTTATATATGATCGCCTCGGGGGAGAAGAGTGGTCAGCTCGAAGACATGCTTGAGCGTGCTGCGGATAACCAAGATCGCGAGTTTGAGAGTAATGTGACGCTCGCCCTCGGCGTATTCGAACCCATGTTAGTGGTGAGTATGGCGGGGGTTGTACTCTTTATCGTGATGGCCATTCTGCAACCGATATTGGCGCTGAACAATTTGATTAGTGGCTAGTTTTTGACATTATGGAATATTGCCTTTCAGTCATACGGCTGAGAATGGCACAGGTTTTTTAGGAGATGTAATCGATGCAAATGAATAAAAAGCACAAGGGTTTTACCTTACTTGAAGTGATGGTGGTGATCGTTATCCTCGGTATTTTGGCGTCTATGGTGGTGCCAAATCTGATGGGCAACAAAGATAAAGCCGACCAACAAAAAGCGGTATCTGACATAGTCGCGCTCGAAAACGCCTTAGATATGTACAAGTTAGATAACGGTGTTTATCCAACGACTGAGCAAGGTTTAGAAGCCTTAGTGCAAAAACCAACGATTTCACCTGAGCCTCGTAACTACCGCGAAGAAGGTTATGTAAAGCGTTTACCACAGGACCCATGGCGTAATAACTACTTACTGTTAAGCCCTGGCGAAAACAGCAAGTTAGATATCTTTAGTGCAGGCCCAGACGGTCAACCAGGTACCGAAGATGATATCGGTAACTGGAACTTACAGAATTTCCAATAAGATGTTAACGCTGCGCCACGCCGGCTTCACCTTGATGGAGGTGATGCTGGTGATTTTGTTAATGGGACTCACCGCCGCGGCGGTGACCATGTCTATTGGCAATTCGGGGCCACAACAGGCGCTGGAAAAAACCGCGCAGCAATTTATAGCCGCTACAGAGTTAGTGCTGGATGAAACCGTATTAAGCGGCCAATTTATCGGTATTGTGGTGGAAAAAACCAGTTATCAGTTTGTTTTTTATAAAGATGGTAAATGGAATCCATTGGAGAAGGACAGAATTCTGTCTGAAAAACAAATGGAACCTGGTGTGGTGATTAATTTGGTGCTCGATGGTTTACCGCTCGCACAAGAGGACGAACAAGATGACTCTTGGTTTAAAGAACCTTTAATCGAGCCCTCTGCGGAAGATAAGAAAAAGCACCCTGAACCACAGATTTTGCTATTTCCCAGCGGCGAAATGAGCGCCTTTGAGTTGAGTTTTATTACCAAGACAGATAAAGGCCCCCTCGACGTATTGGTGGTGGGCGATGCCCTCGGCCGTTTAACCCTAGGGCGCCCCGATGAAATACGCTAAGGGCATGACGTTACTCGAAGTGATCGTCGCCTTGGCGGTGTTTGCGATTGCCGCCGTTTCAATCACCAAAAGCTTGGGTGAGCAAATGGCGAATATGCCGATTTTGGAGTCGCGCACCCTTGCTCAGTGGGTAGCCGACAATCAAATGGTCGATGCCAGACTCGAGCCTCAATTTCCGGAAATCGGTAAAAAAGAGGGCCAAGTAGAACTGGCGGGTAAGGATTGGTACTGGCGAAAAGAAGTGGTGAAAACCACCGATGATAATTTTCGCATGATCCGTATTAGTGTCAGTGAAGATGAGCGTTATCAGCGTATTGCAGCACAAGTGAGCAGTTATGTCCTTAAAACAAACTAATGCTCATCGGGGGTTTACCCTGCTGGAAATGCTGATCGCGATTGCGATTTTTGCCATGTTGGGCTTAGCGGCCAATGCGGTACTCAGCACAGTTCTGACCAATGATGAAGTGACAAAGAATTTCTCAACCCGTTTAAAAGCGTTGCAACAGGGCTTTGGGGCGATTGAGCGCGACTTGGGACAGATGGTTGCCCGCACACCTAGACTCCTCGAAGGTGGCCGCGGAACAACGGTATTTCAGACGGGGAATGACCTTTTAGATTCGGAGTCCGAGGCTTTAGTCTTTTACCGCTTGGGCTGGCTCAATCCAGATGGCTTATTGCCCCGTGGCAGTTTGCAGTCAGTCGCCTATGTCGTACGAGAAGGAAAATTAGAACGCTGGTATTTTCCTTACCCTGAGCCGGAATTTGGCGCCGAGCCAATCAAGACGGTGATTATCGATAAGGTGCTCTCGGTCGAGTATTCCTTCTTTATGGAGGATAAGTGGGAGCGCAAGGTTGAGGCGACTAAGTTACCCAAAGCCATTGCAATCGAAATTGAGATTGAAGGTCTAGGTAAGATTCAGCGTAAGTTTATGCTGCCTCTGGGCGCGGCGGCGCCAGAAAAGTCTAGTGATGAAGACAACAAAGACGAAAACACCGAAGACAATAAAGAAGACAACGGTGACAAAGATAATAACGGCGATGGTTCCGGTAACGGGGAAGAAGATCCCGGCACCGGTGAGCCAGAAAATGAGGATGGCGCATGATAAGGCGAACTCCTACTAAACAGCGTGGTGTCGCGCTGATCGTCGTATTACTGATCGTGGCCATGGTAGTGATTATTGCCACCAATATTACCAGTCGTAATCAGTTGTCGATGCGCCGCACCTTAAACTTAGCTCAGTACGATCAGGCCTATTGGTATGCGATTTCCGCCGAAGAGCTAGCGAAGAAGATCCTCAAGCAGGACTTAGACGATTCAGAGGGGCGTGTCCATAAGCAACAATATTGGGCCATGAGCGATGTGGTGTTTCCGGCAGAATATGGCGAGATTGCTGGCAAGATCACCGATATGCGTTCGTGTTTTAACTTAAATGCCTTGTCCGTCACCACAAAAGATGTGGAAAACGGTCAACCTAAATTGCCCTTGGCGGCTAAGCAATACAAGGCGTTATTAGTGAGTTTAGGTATGGATGATTTTACCGCTGATCATCTCACTCAAACCCTAAAGGATTATATCGACGAAGACACGATCGCCAGCCCCTATGGCGCTGAAGATGCCGAGTATGAAGCACGCCACGTGTCATACCGTGCCGCCAACACTCTGATGAATCATCGGAGTGAGTTACGGGCGGTGATAGGTTACACCCAAGATATTTATCTGAAATTATTGCCTTATATTTGTGTGATCCCGGGGAATGACAGGCAATTGTTAAACGTGAACACCATAGAGGTTGAGCAAGCGGCGCTGCTGGCGGCCATGCTGGATAATCAGATTTCGGTTGGCGAGGCCGAAAGCATTATCAACCAACGCCCTGGCGATGGTTTTGCCAAGATCGATGATTTTTATGAATCCTCCTCAATGGGGTCGATTAAGTGGGAAGATGCGATGAAGTCCAGTTTTGTGGTGGACAGTCAGTACTTCCTCCTCGCCTCGGGCGCTAAGGTCGATAACGCCATTTTTAGAATGGAGAGCGTGCTCAAAAAGAGCAGCGGTAACAAAATGGATGTGCTCACCCGTCAGTTTGGTGGACAAAAATAATAGCAAACAAGCTCAATCTTTTAAGATGGAAGCTGGTGGAGAAAAACTGTGAGTGAACGGCTATTTATTCGCTTAGGCAGAACCGCAGAGCAGGCATGCTCTTGGCTGGTTTGGTCCGAACAAGAACAAGAAATTATCGCCTCTGGTGAACTTGCCAACGCCCAAGGTTTATCAACCTTAACCGAGCGCGCGGGAAATCGGCCTATCGATGTATTGGTGCCAGCCTCCGCCATGACGCTCACCAGCGTGAATCTGCCCGAAAAAGGCCAACGCCAAGCCTTAAAAGCCCTGCCTTTTATGCTGGAAGAAACCATCGCCGATGATGTGGATGCGATGCACTTTACCGTTGGCCCACGCAATGGCGATGCCCTCAGCGTGGTAGCCGTTGCCCATGAGCAAATGCAAACTTGGCTTAGCTGCTTGGCTGAAGCGGGTTTAAAAGTGAAGCGTATCGTGCCCGATTGCCTCGCCTTGCCATTACAGGAATGCCAATGGGCGGCCATGCGTTTCGGTAACGAGTTATTACTGCGTACAGGATTAGGAACCGGCCATAGCCTGCCTTTACCTTGGCTGCCAGTAGCTATGAAGCAACTGACGGCTCAGACAGACGAGGTGTCGGTCGCCAGTTACACCGAGATGGAGTTGGACGGTGTCGAGCTTAAGCCACAGCCACTCGACTTACCTATGTTGGTGCTGGCGCGCGGCATTTTACATGCGCCGATTAACTTACTGACGGGTGTCTATACGCCTAAGCGCGAATACAGTAAGCATCTGTTGCAATGGAAAAATGCGGCAATTGTACTAGCCATTGCTATTGTGTTGTCTCTGGTAAATAAAGGCTTAACCATTCATCAGGTAAATGGCCAAATCGCCGATTTGAAGGCGCAAAGTGAAGCCATTTATCAACAAGTGATACCAGGCAATTCACGCATCGTGAATTTACGCTCGCAGATGGAGAGCCAACTGCGCGCACTCCAAGGCCAAGGCAGTGGTGCAGAGTTTTTTGCTATGCTGGCGGGGTTACAAGACGCCTTTAAACAAGTACCTGAGCTAAAACCCAATAGCTTGAGATTTGAAAGTGCCCGTAATGAAATCCGCATGCAGGTCACTGCTAAAAATTACGCGCAAATTGAGAAGTTTAAAGAGATTGTCGGCCGTCGTTTCCAAATGGATGGTGGCACTATGAATAGCGGTGAAGATCAGGTCACCAGCACCTTAACCTTGAGGAGCAAATAAGATGGATAATTTGCGGACTTGGTGGCAAGGGCTTGCGTCGCGCGAGCAGCAGATCGTAGGTTTTGGCGCCGTATTTTTAGTGATCGGTCTATTTTACTGGGGGATTTGGACGCCAATCGCCAATGCTGAGGCCAATGCACTGCGCAACTTAACGGCTCAGCAGCAAACCTTGACCTATGTAAAGCAGACGGCGAATAAAATCGCTGGCTTAAAACAAAGCGGCGCTAAGCCGACGATGAGCGGCAGTTTAAGTTCAGTCGTCAACCAAACAGCGGGTAGTTATGGCTTAGTGATTACTCGCATGCAGCCCCAGGGCGATAAAATCCAAGTGTGGATGGATGATGTGCCATTCGATGCCTTACTCAGTTATTTGAATGATTTAGTGCAGCAAAAGGGCTTATCCCTTGAGAGTGTTGATTTGGCGGAGGCTGACGCGCCTGGCTATGTCAAAGTAAGACGGATCCAACTAGCGCAATAGGTTAAGGTGTAGCTGTGAGTCTGATAAAAAAGATTATTATTGGTGTACTAATTTATATCGTGTTTTTAGTGGCGTTGTTTCCTGCCAGTGTGGCCGTGCGCCTCGCACCACTCCCAGCGAATGTGGGAATTTCTGGAGTGAGTGGCAGTATTTGGGCGGGTAGCATTGAAACTTTGAATATTCAGCAGCGCCAATTGGAGCAAGTGCGTTGGGAACTCAGCCCTTGGTCTTTGTTTTTAGGCAAAGTGAAGCTGGATTTTCAAGTAGGTAGCCGAGCAACACCCGTAAGTGCTAAAGGGTTAATCACTTGGTCAATGGCTGGCATTAGTGCGCAGGGATTACGCTTTGAAGCGCCCGATAGCTTCTTAATTGGTAATACTAAGCTGCCCTTTAGAACCGAAATTAATGGTGAAGTCAGCCTGCTGGTTGAAACCCTAGAACAAGGTAAACCTTGGTGCGAGCAGTTATCGGGTAAATTATTCTTAAACCAAACCAATGTGAAGAATCAATTCGGCGATTATCCACTGGGTAATATCGAGTTGGGCCTTAGCTGTGTTGAGGGGAAAGCCCAGCTTGCTACCGATGAGAGTAAAAACCAGTTGGGAATTATCGGTACCTTACAGTTAGACGAGGGGAATATGGTCAAGGTTGCCGCTAAGATCAAAGAGACCAACGAACAGCCGGAAGATATGCGTAAATCTCTTAATATCCTCGGCAAGCGTGGAGATGACGGTTACTTCCCTATTGTTTATCAGGGGCGTATTCCTGGGCTTTAATCTAGCCAGTAATGTAACCTAATGCATGATTTGATAAAGGCACCTTGGGTGCCTTTTCTATTTCGAGGGGTTAACTCGCGAGATCGTTAAGCAATAAACGATAGTCGCTAATGGCCGGAAAATCATTGAAGGTTTTGGCAGGTTTCTGGCTATCGGGATTGCTGATCCCGAGCTGATGCCCCACGCCCGCTAAGCGCGCTGCATTTAAAATGGGTTCACTATCATCGATAAACAGGCAGCGCTCAGGCACTAGGGCGAATTTTTCGAATAGCGTTTGCCAAAATTGTGGGTGTTCCTTGGGATAACCCGTTTCATGGCTTGAGATCATCGCATCTAAACCACTCCCCAGTTCAGTATGCTCCAGCTTAAGAGCAAGACTCTTAGGGTGGGCATTGGTGACTAAGATGCGTTTTTTGCCCGCGGCGGCGAGGGCATCGAGAAAAGGCATACTGTCTTGGCGCAGTTGAATACGGTCAACTAAGTCGCGGTGAAGCCCCATAATGTCGAGCTGCAGCTCGGACTGCCAATAATCGAGGCAATACCAATCTAACGTGCCTGCGACTCTGCCGTAGGCTTCTTCCACCAGTTGTTGTGCCTGGCTCTGGCTTAATCCCCGCTGCTTGCTCAGCTCCTGTGGCACCAGACTCAGCCAAAAATGGTTATCAAAGTGCAAATCGAGCAGGGTGCCATCCATATCGAGCAGTACAGTATCAATCTTCTTCCAGTCAAACATGGGATATCCTGTGTGGTTAACTCAGCTCAGCGTGAGGTTTACAGTAGCCTATCTTGCCAGCATGACACTTTGTGCTAGGCTTGATTAATTCGTTTTTGTCTAAAAATGAGACACTTGGATATGGATATCTGCTCATTCGCCTTACTCACCCAAGCTCCGAATATCACTAGTTTACAGCAAGAACTCACGACTTTGTTGCAGCATGAGTGGTTGCCACACATTAACCAACGTGATTATCACGCGGGCTCTCAGGGCGGTTGGGATGTGTTGGCTCTACGCTGCGCCGAGGAATATCGAGTCGCGCACCCCATTTTACAAGCCTTTTCCATTAGTGCCGCGACAGATTGGGATAATTTGCCTTCACTGGAATCGAGCCCCGCGCTGCTGCAGTTTATTCAATCCCTTGCTTGCCCAGTTAAATCGGTGCGCTTAATGCGCTTACACGCTGGTGCTGAAATCAAGCCCCATAGGGATCAAGGATTATCACTTGAACAGGGTGAGGCTAGATTACATTTGCCCCTACAAACCCATGATCAGCTTTATTTTTATGTGGATGAGAAACGTGTACCTATGCGGGCCGGAGAGCTTTGGTATATCAATGCTGACCAAACCCATTGGGTCGCGAATAAAGGCGTGGATGCCAGAATTAATTTGGTGATCGATTGTGAAGTCAACTCGTGGTTAAAGGAGCTTATCCATGATGCCAAGATCAAAGCCTAATGCAGGGCAGCGCGAGGCGTTTCTAAGATTAAAGCTGTTTGCTCAGGCGCTGTTGCAATCCCATTCAGCGGGGGAGGCAAAGCGGCTTATCGATCCAATGCTGGCGCAGTTATGCCAATTGACTGGGTTGGAACTGCACCCGGCGTTGTTTCTCGATACAGAGGCGAGTATTACGGCTTTTGGCAAGGCGGTATCACCGACAACTGCGGCGCAATGTGCAGAAGATCCCGAACGTAGCAGAGTGTTTATTCAAGGAATTTATCAAGCGATACAGGACAAACTTAAAGCTAACTCGAACCATCCTGTGCACATACTCTATGCCGGAACCGGGCCTTTTGCTTGGTTAATCTTAGCCTTATTACCGCTATTTACGGCGAAGCAAGTGCGAGTAACCTTACTCGACATTCATCGAGCGTCATTGGATAGTGTTGAAAAGCTGCTGGCATATTTCGATGTAGCGGATCGTGTCGATGCGATTATTTGTGCTGACGCTACGCTTTGGCGGCCAGCATCAACACAAACCTTTGATCTGATAATTTCTGAAACCATGAAACACCTGCTGCAACAGGAACCGCAGGTACAGATTTTTAGCCATCTACAGCATTTTTTAGCAGAGGATGGATGTTTAATCCCTGAGTCGATTGAGTTGGATGCATGGCTCGAGCTAAAAGATCGGCTGCCAATTTATTTGGGTCCTTTATTCTGTCTCGATTTAGCTCATGCCCGCTTGCTCGCTCAAGATGACAGAAGTGGGCTAGTGGGGAGCTTATTGTTACCCGATTATGAACCCCAACCCATAAGCCTAAAACTGACGACAAAAATCAGGGTTTATGGCGAACATCAATTACTTGAAAACCAATCACAATTAACCCTCTCCCAATATAAAAAATCCTTGTGGCTTAAACCTCTTAGCAGAGTGGACTTCCGTTACGAGCTGGGAGCATATCCCGATTTTATCTTCCAATATCAGCAGCATAAATTGGCGCTTGTTGGCAGTGAGGATTTGAGTTGTTTGGGCATTTATCACTTGCAGCGACTATGGCAAAAAATTCAGTTGCAAAAGCGTGGACAAACCAATGAGGTGGCAGAGGGAGAATGGAGCCTAGATAAAGCGCTGCTGGATCTGTGCGGTATTGGATTAGAACCTGGGATCAAGGCGCTCTATCAATTTGATAAACAAACTGATTTTATCGCCTTCGTTCAAAGACAAACTAAACTGACCACCGCGGATATTGTCGGTATTAATCAGCGATTGCGTGCCTTATCCCAAGCTGAGCCAGAAAGCGGCAATACCGAGTTAGCTTATGGTAACGCTTTACCTCAAGTGCTTACCGATGCCCAACTCGCCTTTTGGCAACGGGAAGGTTATTTAGTCATCCCGCAAGTGTTGTCAAAAGCCCAATGCGCGGCCAGTCGAGCCGTGATTTGGCAACAGCTTGGCGCGAATGAAAATGATCCATCAACTTGGTATCAGTCCCATGAGTTGATGCAGAAAATCATGCTGCAGTTATTTCGTCATCCTATCCTCGATGCCAATCGGCAAGCACCTCTAATCCGTCAAGCCTTTGAACAATTATGGCAGCGAACCGATTTAGTGATGACGACTGATAGAGTGAGTTTTAATCCCCCTGAAACGCCCACTTGGCAGTTTCCTGGCCCAAATATGCATTGGGATATGCCACTGCAACTACCCGTGCCATTTGGAACTCAAGGATTGATTTATCTTACGGATACCCCTGCCGAGCAAGGGGCATTTTGCTGTGTTCCCGGTTTTCACCTCAAAATAGAAGCTTGGCTACAGGAACAAAACAAGACTGATATTGAGTTGCAGCAACAGCGTTGGGAAGAGTGGCCTATTAACCCCATTGCCGCAAACGCAGGGGATTTAATTATTTGGCACCATGCCTTGCTCCATGGACCGACGCCAAATCGAGGCGTGTTGCCACGCATGGTGCAGTACATTAACTTCTATCCAATGGCCAGCTAATGATTGATATTCATGAACAGCAGCAACACTATTGGCAATTGCTGCATCAGCCTGAATCATTGTTTTTACTGCATCAAGCGCAGGATGTTGAGCATTTTATTGTTCTGATGGCCGACTTCCTCAATTGGCCCGAGCTAAATTTAGAGCAGATGCTGGCATTTATTGCCTTACAGCAACAAGGGTTCATTCCGGATTTAGCACGCTTCAGCCAAGTGTGGTTTCCTGCTCGTTATCATGCTCAAACCAAAACAATCAGTTGGGTTCCGGTTTTTAAGCGGTTATCAAAACCTTTTTTGGAGGACGATATCAGCGATGCTCGTCGTGGCTTACTGGCCAGTTTTATCCAGCCTCAAACCTTGCTCGAACCCTTATTATCCCAACGCGAAAGTTTGCCCGCTATCAATCCTAACTTGATGATTTTCCATTGGTCTCGTTGTGGGTCAACACTCGTTTCTAGTAGTTTTTCTCTACTCAAAACTTGCCGAGTGTTATCCGAATCTATGCTCTGCAGCGATGTGATGCACCATGATGCTTGGCCTTCGGCCTTAACACCACTGCTGGTGGATTTATGTTTAAGGCTACAAGGGCGGTTGAGGCCTGATGAGCGTGAGCTAGTGATCAAGTGGAATGCGTGGGATTTAGCTTGTTGGCCCATGTTGCTAGAACTCTACCCTAATAGTCGAGTGCTATGTCTGATGCGCCATCCCAGAGATATTTTGGCTTCGCATCAACGAGAGGCTGGGATGCATATGGCGGGGCGGGTGAAGGCTGTATTTCGCCATACATTGCCGCTTAGTGAAAACACACATGCTGAGCCTAGTGTAGATGCATTTCGAATGGGCGTGTTACATGGTTTTGCCCAGCAAACTGCTGCACTTTATCAATCAAGTCGTTGCATCTTAATGGATTATCAACAATTAAATGCGCTTAAACCCAGTGCACTTTCGGCCATTTTAGAATGGCCGTTAGCCGCAGAAGATATTGAGCATTGGCAAGGCCACTGGCGCTTTGATGTAAAGCGACAAGGGCAATTGTTTGTACCCATGGTACCCGCCCAATCTACCCCATTAAATGAATCAAAAACTCTCTCATGGCAACTGTTATTGAATGCTTATGAGCAACTGTTGCAACCTTTAGTTCGAGATAAAAACCATGATGCTAGCTGAGTTAAATCCATTCACTGGCTTGAGTATTAAGCCTGCCAATGCAAGCGATAACCTATTTATGGCAGAACTTTTTTATTCAACTAAAACCTTCTTCTATGAGCTTGGTTTACCCCTTGATGTCGTACAGAACATGTTGGAGCAACAATATCGGCTGCAACAAGTCTCCTATCGGGAGCAATATCCACATGCCATTACCTATATATTGTTTTATCAGCAACAAGCGGTCGGCAAACTGATGCTCGATACCAATGAGCATAGGGTTCATCTTGTTGATTTTATTATTGCGCCAAGTATGCGAGGTCGCGGTTTAGGTTCAGCGGTATTAGAGGCGGTCAAGTTTGAGGCGAGGCAACGTCAGTTGCCTGTTCATTTATCAGTAGAGAGTGAAAATACTCAAGCTAAATCACTTTATTTACGGCATGGATTTCAGTTTCAAAGCCGTTCCGAAACCTATGAGTCAATGCTGTGGCCTTAAACGTCGGCTGATAATTTACACAAAATTATTTCTGCTTAATTGTGTTTGCCGATTTTTCAGATATGTTTAGTTGTAGCTAAATTGTTTTCATTATGTTTCACAATAGGCCTTCGATTGTGTGATGTGAATGATGTTGTCATCAGCAAAAGGACTCGCTGTCGATTAATTGTCGTGAGTAATTAAGTCATTGCAAGACGTTACATAGACAAAATCGTTATTTAAGGAGAAATACAATGTCAGATCCATTTATTGGAGAAATCCGCATGTTCGCTGGTACTTTCGCTCCGCGTGGCTGGGCGCTTTGCAATGGACAGTTATTGGCCATTTCCACCAACAGCGCGCTTTTCTCTCTTCTGGGTACAACCTATGGTGGCAATGGCACCACAACCTTTGGGTTGCCTAACTTGCAAAGTCGTACTCCTGTGGGTACCGGAACTGGTGCAGGGTTAAGTAATGTTGTTTTGGGACAAGTTGCCGGTGTTGAAAACGTTAACCTCACTACCAATCAGCTACCCATTCATGCACCAACAGCTACTTTCATTGGTAATGCAAGTAGCGTAACAGCAACGGTTGATGTTGCTACCACCACGGCCACTGCAATGGTTCCTCCGGCAGCAGGCGCGACTACCTACCTCTCTGCTACGACAGCTAAGGCGGGGCCTACCAGTGTTGCGTTTAATGGATTGTTTACCAGTACGGCGCCAGATTCTACCAAGAGCAGCCTCGGTGGAGTGCATGGTAGCGTTACACCTGCTGGCACCGTAACCGTCAATCCTGTTGGTGGAGGACAGCCTGTCGGAATTCGCAATCCCTATCTGGGGATGAATTTTATTATCGCGTTAGAGGGTATTTATCCGTCGCGTAATTAACGTTGGATAATTGCTATTAAATTAATTCAGTAATCCAGAGGGAGTTAAATCTTCTGGATTGCTGGTTTTAGCTACTTTAGCTAAATCAAAAATTTTCGTACACAGCTATTAAGGGGCTTAATATGTCATGCTGCAAAACAGATCATCCCGATGAGCGATATCAAACTCCGGCTTGTGGATTCGTAAATATAAATACAGGCATTAAGTGGATCGTTCAACTGGGTTTTGCAGCAGTAGTGTTGCTAAGTATGAGTGTCAATGCGGCTTCAATTCCTTCTAATGTCATTGTCGATTTCAATGCTTCTGGTTTTGTTGAGAGTGCAGACCATGGATCAAATGTTTTTACACAGGGTGACTTTAAAATAACTTACAGCGCCGCTAACTGGTTTCAGGATACGGATGATGGTCAGAGTAATTCTGCCGGGTTATTTGCAGGTATGTATTCTGGAGTTGAAACAATTACTGTCGAAACCACCTCGGGCAATGAATTTGACTTCGTTAGTTTTTACATCAATGCATTTGGTGGTGGTTTTGCCTCGGTTGAGGGCTTTAGAGACGGATCATCTGTGGGGACTCAAAGTACTGGGTCTGGCTTTGGTCAGGCTAATGGCTCATTTACTGTAACGTTAAACAACAATCCCTTTGATAATGTTGACAAGGTAGTTATTACTTCAAATGGCGGCGGTTATTTTGATGTATTTGATAGCTTTGTATTTAATACGGTTCCTGATGTCACCCCTCCAACAGTCACCAGTGTAAGCGTTCCTTTCAGCGCAACTTATATCACTGGGCAATCACTGAGTTTCACGGTTAACACCAGCGAAAACGTGATCGTGAATATTAGTGGAGGTACCCCTCGCATTGCATTGACTATTGGTGGCACAACCAAATACGCAACCTACTCGTCGGGATCTGGAACCTCTGCGCTTGTCTTCAGTTACACGGTTGAGAGTGGTTTGGTTGATTCTGATGGTATTACCGTAGGTGCGCTTGGTTTGAACGGCGGAACCTTGAAAGATGCTGCCAATAATGACATGACGCTGACGCTAAATTCTGTCGGCTCCACAAGCAGTGTTCTTGTGGATAGTACAGCACCCACCGTTTCTTCTGTGACAGCCAGTACAGCCAATGGCACTTATAAAGTGGGCGATAGCATCAGTATCCAAGTTAACTTTAGCGAAGTGGTCAATGTCACTGGTACGCCGCAATTAACCCTTGAAACAGGCACAACAGATCGTGCAGTTAATTATACCAGTGGCAGTGGAACCAGTAGCTTGACCTTCAGCTATACGGTTCAGGCGGGTGACAATAGCAGCGATTTGGACTACGTATCAACCAGTGCACTGGCGTTAAACAGTGGCACCATTCGTGACGCCGCTAGCAACAACGCAACGCTGACATTGGCAACACCGGGTGCTGCCAACTCATTGGGCGCCAATAAAGCGCTGGTTGTGGATGGCGTTACACCGTCTGTAACTAGCACTGCTCCTGTTGGTGGCGCAGTATCGACTGATACCAGCGTCGATTTCACGGTTAACTTCAGCGAATCCGTCAACAACATTTCTACCGATGACTTTGCGCTTGGTACTACCGGTGGCGCGACCGGCACTGTCGCCAGTGTCTCCGCGACCTCTGGCTCAAGTGTGACGGTGACCGTCAGTGGTATCACCGGCAACGGTACTATCAAGCTGAACCTGAATGGCGCAACGAATATCAGCGATGCTGCTGGCAACGTAGGTCCAGCCGCCTATACGAGTGGTTCCGCCCATACTGTGGCCATTCCGACAGTGCCTGATGCGCCAACCATAGGCACTGCAACTGCAGGTGATGGCCAGGTATCAGTTGCTTTCAGCGCTCCCGGCAATAACGGTGGTTCTGCTATCACTGGTTATACCGTGACCTCTAACCCCGGAGGTTTTACAAATACGGGTGCCAGTTCACCGATTCTCATCACCGGTCTCACCAACGGCACTGCCTATACCTTTACTGTGACGGCGACCAACGGTATAGGTACAGGCACTGCCTCGGCCGCATCCAACTCGGCAACCCCTAAAGCCGACCAGACAATTACCTTTGCCCAGCCGAGCAACTATAACTTTGGTACCACACCGAACTTGTCTGCAACTTCAGACTCCGGTCTCACAGTCACCTTCTCGTCGTCTACCACTGGTGTATGTACGGTGAGTGGCGTTGCTCTGACCTTTGTAAGCGCAGGTACCTGTACGATTGATGCCGATCAGGCTGGTAATAGCGCAACCAATGCGGCGACTACAGTAACCCAAAGCTTTACGGTGAATGCGGTAGTTCCTGATGCGCCAACCATCGGTACGGCAACCGCAGGCGATGCCGAGGCAACGGTAACATTTACTGCACCTGCCAGTACCGGTGGTGCATCGATCCTTGCTGGTGGTTACACCGTCACTGCTAGCCCAGGTGGTGCAACTGGTACTGGCTCCGGTTCGCCGGTTACAGTGACCGGCTTGACCAATGGTGTTTCCTACACCTTCACGGTGACAGCGACTAACTCGGCGGGCACGGGGGCGGCTTCGGCAGCATCGAATTCCATTACCCCGGCATCACCACAAACCATCACCTTTAACAACCCTGGAGCACAGACCTTTGGGACTACACCAACGCTGACAGCCAGTTCGTCTGCAGGCGGTGGTTATGTTGTCACTTTCACCTCGTCCACCCCTGGTGTCTGTACGGTGAGCGGCACTACGCTAACATTCGTGACCGCTGGCACCTGTACTATTAATGCGAATCAAGCGGGCGATTCATCCTACTTGGCCGCTCCCCAAGTCAGCCGCTCGTTTGCGGTAAGTGCGATTGTTCCCGGCGCGCCCACCACTATTGTTGCGACGGCAGGCGATACCCAGGCGAGCGTGGCGTTTGCACCTCCTGCCAATAACGGGGGTTCGAATATCCTCGGCTATGTTGTATCGGTGACGCCAAATGACGTTTTACCTGTCAGTGGAGCAGGCTCACCGATTGTGGTGAGTGGTCTAACTAATGGTGTGACCTATACCTTTACGGTGGAAGCTGAGAATGCCGTGGGTTTCAGCCCTGCCTCCAGCGCATCTAACCCAATTACGCCCAAAGCGATCCAAACGCTTACCTTCCTCAATCCGGGATCGCAAAACTTTGGTACTTCACCGACTTTGACTGCAACGTCTGATTCAGGTTTGGCGCCAACCTTTACCTCATCCACTCCGAGTGTCTGTACCATCACCAGTGGGGGCTTATTGAGCTTTGTCACTGTAGGCACTTGTACCATCAACGCAGACCAGGTGGGCAATGCGAGTTATTTGGCGGCGACCCAAGTTAGTCGTTCATTCAGTGTCAATGCCGTTGTACCCGGCGCGCCAACAATCGGCACTGCCACTGCGGGGAATGCTCAAGCAACGGTGAGTTTTAGTGCTCCGGCATTCACTGGTGGTGATGCCATTACGGGCTATTCCTTAGTATCGACTCCAGGCGGTATTACGGCATCGGGCACTTCTTCACCCATCACGATAATGGGATTAACCAATGGGACTTCCTATTCATTTACGGTTGCAGCTATAAACTCAGCCGGAACCGGTAGCGCTTCCACGGCGAGTAACGCAGTGAAGCCTAATGGTGCTCCCGTTATCAGTTCGACGGCGTTAACCAGTGCCACTCAAGATGCAGCCTATAGCTACACCTTGGTCGCAAGCGACAGCGATGTGGGCGACAGTGTCACCTTAAGCGCCGTCACACTGCCAAGCTGGCTGAGCTTCAATCCGGCGACGGGCGTGCTCAGTGGTACCCCAACTAATGCTAACGTGGGCAGTCATGCCGTGGTGCTTCGCGCTACCGATGTGGATGGCCTGACGATTGACCAGAGCTTTACGATTGTGGTGGCGAACGTCAACGACGCACCGACCATCAGTTCAATGGCGTTAACCAGCGCCACCCAAGATGCGGCCTATAGCTACACCTTGGTCGCAAGCGACAGCGATGTGGGCGACAGTGTCACCTTAAGCGCCGTCACACTGCCAAGCTGGCTGAGCTTCAATCCGGCGACGGGCGTGCTCAGTGGTACCCCAACTAATGCTAACGTGGGCAGTCATGCCGTGGTGCTTCGCGCTACCGATGTGGATGGCCTGACGATTGACCAGAGCTTTACGATTGTGGTGGCGAACGTCAACGACGCACCGACCATCAGTTCAATGGCGTTAACCAGCGCCACCCAAGATGCGGCCTATAGCTACACCTTGGTAGCGACGGATAGCGATGTGGGCGACAGTGTCACCTTAAGTACCGTGACACTGCCAAGCTGGCTGAGCTTTAATGCAGCCACGGGCGTGCTGAGTGGTACCCCAACTAATGCTAACGTGGGCAGCCATGCGGTGGTGCTACGTGCTACGGATGTCGATGGCTTAACCGCAGAGCAGAGCTTCAGCATTGTGGTGGCAAACGTCAACGATGCACCAACCATCAGTTCAATGGCGTTAACCAGTGCTACCCAAGATGCGGCCTATAGCTACACCTTGGTGGCGACCGACAGCGACGTGGGCGACAGTGTCACCTTAAGTGCAGTCACTCTGCCAAGTTGGCTGAGCTTTAATGCAGCCACGGGTGTGCTGAGTGGTACCCCAACTAATGCCAATGTCGGCAGTCATGCGGTGGTGCTACGCGCCACCGATGTGGATGGTCTAACGATTGACCAGAGCTTTACCATTGTGGTGGCAAACGTCAACGATGCACCGACCATCAGCTCGACGGCGTTAACCAGTGCTACCCAAGATGCAGCCTATAGCTACACCGTGGTGGCGACCGACAGCGACGTGGGCGACAGTCTCACCTTAAGCGCGGTTACACTGCCAAGCTGGCTGAGCTTTAATGCAGCCACGGGCGTGCTGAGTGGTACCCCAACTAATGCCAATGTCGGCAGCCATGCGGTGGTGCTACGCGCCACCGATGTGGATGGCTTAACCGCAGAGCAAAGCTTCAGCATTGTGGTGGCAAACGTCAACGACGCACCGACCATCAGTTCAACTGCTGTGACCAGTGCCACTCAAGATGCAGCCTATAGCTACACCTTGGTCGCAAGCGACAGCGATGTGGGCGACAGTGTCACCTTAAGCGCCGTCACACTGCCAAGCTGGCTGAGCTTCAATCCGGCGACGGGCGTGCTCAGTGGTACCCCAACTAATGCTAACGTGGGCAGTCATGCCGTGGTGCTTCGCGCTACCGATGTGGATGGCCTGACGATTGACCAGAGCTTTACGATTGTGGTGGCGAACGTCAACGACGCACCGACCATCAGTTCAATGGCGTTAACCAGCGCCACCCAAGATGCGGCCTATAGCTACACCGTGGTGGCGACCGACAGCGACGTGGGCGACAGTCTCACCTTAAGCGCGGTTACACTGCCAAGTTGGCTGAGCTTTAATGCAGCCACGGGCGTGCTGAGTGGTACCCCAACTAATGCTAACGTGGGCAGCCATGCGGTGGTGCTACGTGCTACGGATGTCGATGGCTTAACCGCAGAGCAGAGCTTCAGCATTGTGGTGGCAAACGTCAACGATGCACCAACCATCAGTTCAATGGCGTTAACCAGTGCTACCCAAGATGCGGCCTATAGCTACACCTTGGTGGCGACCGACAGCGACGTGGGCGACAGTGTCACCTTAAGTGCCGTGACACTGCCAAGTTGGCTGAGCTTTAATGCAGCCAGTGGCGTGTTAAGTGGTACCCCAACTAATGCTAACGTGGGCAGCCATGCGGTGGTGCTACGTGCTACGGATGTGGATGGTCTGACGATTGACCAGAGCTTTACGATTGTGGTGGCAAACGTCAACGATGCACCGACCATCAGTTCAACGGCGTTAACCAGTGCCACCCAAGATGCGGCCTATAGCTACACCTTGGTGGCGACCGACAGCGATGTCGGCGACAGTGTCACCTTAAGCGCAGAGACCTTACCAAGCTGGCTGAACTTCAATCCGGCGACAGGCGTACTGAGTGGTACCCCAACTAATGCCAATGTCGGCAGCCATGCGGTGGTGCTTCGCGCCACCGATGTGGATGGTTTAACCGCAGACCAGAGCTTTACGATTGTGGTGGCAAACGTTAATGATGCACCGACTATCAGTTCAACGGCGTTAACCAGTGCTACCCAAGATGCAGCCTATAGCTATACCTTGGTGGCGACGGATAGCGATGTCGGCGACAGCCTCACCTTAAGCGCAGTCACTCTGCCAAGTTGGTTGAGCTTTAATGCCGCCACGGGCGTGTTAAGTGGTACCCCAACTAATGCTAACGTGGGCAGTCATGCCGTGGTGCTTCGCGCTACCGATGTGGATGGTCTGACGGCAGAGCAAAGCTTTACGATTGTGGTGGCAAACGTTAATGATGCACCGACTATCAGTTCGACGGCGTTAACCAGTGCCACCCAAGATGCAGCCTATAGCTACACCTTGGTGGCGACCGACAGCGATGTGGGCGACAGTGTCACCTTAAGCGCCGTGACACTGCCAAGCTGGCTGAGCTTTAATGCAGCCACGGGCGTGCTGAGTGGTACCCCAGCTAACGCTAATGTCGGCAGTCATGCGGTGGTGCTTCGCGCCACCGATGTGGATGGTTTAACCGCAGAGCAGAGCTTCAGCATTGCAGTGGCAAACGTCAACGACGCACCGACCATCAGTTCAACGGCGTTAACCAGTGCTACCCAAGATGCAGCCTATAGCTACACCTTGGTGGCGACCGATAGCGATGTGGGCGACAGTGTCACCTTAAGCGCGGTTACACTGCCAAGCTGGCTGAGCTTTAATGCCGCGACGGGCGTGTTAAGCGGTACCCCAACTAACGCCAATGTTGGCAGTCATGCCGTGGTGCTACGCGCCACCGATGTCGATGGCTTAACCGCAGAGCAGAGCTTCAGCATTGTGGTAGCGAACGTTAACGATGCGCCGACCATCACCTCTAGTGCACAGACTAGCGCCACCCAAGATGCGGCCTATAGCTATACCTTGGTGGCGACCGACAGCGATGTCGGCGATAGCCTCACCTTAAGCGCAGTCACTCTGCCAAGTTGGTTGAGCTTTAATGCCGCGACTGGCGTGTTAAGCGGTACCCCAACTAATGCTAACGTTGGCAGTCATGCCGTGGTGCTTCGCGCCACCGATGTAGATGGCTTAACCGCAGAGCAAAGCTTCAGCATTGTGGTGGCAAACGTCAACGATGCACCAACCATCAGTTCAACGGCGTTAACCAGCGCCACCCAAGATGCGGCCTATAGCTATACCGTGGTGGCGACCGACAGCGATGTGGGCGACAGTGTCACCTTAAGCGCCGTGACACTGCCAAGTTGGCTGAGCTTTAATGCGGCCACGGGCGTGTTAAGCGGTACCCCAACTAATGCTAATGTCGGCAGTCATGCGGTGGTGCTACGTGCTACGGATGTGGATGGTCTGACGATTGACCAGAGCTTTACGATTGTGGTGGCAAACGTCAACGATGCGCCTGTCGCTTCCAATCAGTCTGTAACTCTTGAGGAAGACAGTTCGGTGATGATCACGCTTGCGGGTGAGGATGCCGATAATGATCCTCTGACCTATGAGATCAGCGCCCAACCTGCCTCTGGTACCTTAGAGCAGCACGGTAGTGTCTGGCTCTACACGCCTGAGAAGGATTTTAATGGTACTGACTCTATTGGCTTTATCGCTAAAGATGCAGAGCTGAGCTCAGAGCCTGCCACAGTCACTGTTACGGTTACGCCAGTGAACGACGATCCTCAAGCTATCGATGACAGCTATACCTTAACCAGTACTGCAAATGACACCTATTCGCTGGCGGTGCTGGCAAACGATGTGGATGTCGATGGCAACACCTTAAGCATTGATGGTGCTGCTGCGGATATTGGCAGTGTACAAATCACTGCTGATGGACTCAGCTTTACCGCGCCCAAGGCTTATGTGGGGCCTGTTGCACTGCGTTATACCATTAGCGATGGCAACAAAGGCCGAGCAACCGCTAAAGTGAATGTGCTGATTGAAGGCGCTGACTCAGCGAGTCAACCCGTGATCACCCTCCCTGATGATGTGGAAGTGAATGCGACTGGCCTGTTTACGCGGGTGAAACTCGGTTTTGCCAAGGCGGTTGACCGTAATGGACATCCATTACCCGTGTCGCTGGTGAATAAGAGCTTGTTCTTCGCTCCTGGCAACTACTTAGCCTATTGGCAGGCTGTAGACAGCGAGGGCAATAAGGCGATTAAAGCGCAGAAGGTCAAAGTCAATCCATTGATTTCGCTGAGCAAAGATCAAGTTGTTGCTGAAGGGAATCAAGTGACCGTGAGTGTTCACCTCAATGGTGAGGCGCCAAGCTATCCGCTGAGCATTCCTTACACAGTGTCAGGAACGGCAGACAGCAGCGACCATGATTTGGTTGATGGCGTAGTGGAGATAGCCTCAGGACAAATGGCAGAAATCCACTTTACTACCTTGAACGATGGTGTGAGTGAAGGGAATGAAGAGGTGCTAATCAGCCTTGACCCAAGCCTGAATCTTGGTAGTAAGCAGCAGACCCAAGTGGTGATTACCGAAGCCAATATTGCACCACAGGTTAGTTTGGCGGTGACTCAAGCTGGCCAACAGCAGGTGATAGTCGCGCAAAATGGCGGCGACGTGCATATTCGTGCCACCGCCTCCGATGCCAATGAGCAAGATACATTAACGCTGACGTGGGCAAGCGGTGCGTTAAGCTTGCAAGCGGATGCGACGGGGATGATGTTCTCTCCAGCCGCGGTAACGCCGGGGATTTATCCCGTGAGCTTAACAGCGACCGATGATGGTTCGCCTATGCTGTCGAGTACCGAAACAGTGTACATCGTAGTGCGTCCAAGTTTAGCTGCATTGACGAGTGCCGATGCGGATGGCGATTTAATCCCTGATGTTCAAGAAGGCTATAGCGATAGCGATAGTGATGGCATCCCAGATTATTTGGATGCGAACAATGACTGTAATGTGATGCCTGAAGGGGAATTGCAGCCAGTGTACTTCTTGGCCGAAGGGCAAGCGGGCGTCTGTTTACGTTTGGGAAATATTGCCCTAAGCCGTGGACAGAGCGGTGTGCAACTACAGCCTGAAGCCGTGGCTGAAGATGCTTTAGCTGCCAATGTGGGCGGTATTTTCGACTTTATCGCGACGGGTCTGCCACAACAGGGCCAAAGCTATAGCTTGGTATTGCCACAACGTTCGCCCGTTCCAGCGAATGCCGTCTACCGCAAGTTTAATGCGCAAGCGGGCTGGCGAGACTTTGTGATTGATGCAAACAACACTGTTGCCAGTACTGAGGGGGAACGTGGTTTCTGCCCGCCACCGGGGGATAGCCGTTGGACACCGGGATTAACCGAAGGCCATTGGTGTGTGCAGTTGACTATCGAAGACGGCGGTCCTAACGATGATGATGGTGTGGCTAACCGTACTATCGTCGACCCAAGTGGCGTGGCGGTGATGCTCAATGGTAACCACTTGCCTGTCGCCAATCCCGACTCTGCTGCGATTGCTTGGAACCAAAGTATCGATGTCAATGTGCTTGCCAACGATACGGATAGCGATGGCGATAGTTTGAGCGTCACGCAAGTGATTAGTGAGTTTGGCACAGTCACCGTGCTGGCCAATCAGCAGCTCAGCTACACGCCGGCGGCAGACTTTATCGGCACCGATGTGTTGGTGTATAGCATTACCGATGGCAAAGGCGGTACGGCAAGTAGTGAGCTGACGATCGTGGTAAATGGCAACACGGCACCTGTGACTGTCGATGACAGCGCCGCTACCGATGACCGCACCAGCTTGCTTATCGATGTGCTGAGTAATGACACCGATGTGGATGGTAATACGTTAACCTTGTTAAGTGCGACGGCTCAACAGGGCACTGTGGCTATCGAAGCCAATAAACTGCGCTATATCCCTAAAACAGGATTCGATGGTGTGGATACCGTGACCTATAGGATTAGCGATGGCCAAGGTGGTGAAGCGACGGGGCAAGTGCTTATCACAGTGAAAGCCTATCAAGAGGTGATTATCGATAATAAGTCAGGAGGAGGCAGTATGACCTTATGGGCGTTGGCATTTATCTTGGCATGCGCCATGTTGCGCCGCCGAGAGCTACAGCGATTGGCCTTAGGCTGCCTGTTATTGCTCAGTGTGATGCAACAGGCACAGGCAACAGACTGGTATGTTGAGGGTTTTATCG
>AACY020563660.1_pt1 | contig 73719 bp, 64 predicted proteins | sample 267378 | NCBI WGS metagenome assembly AACY02 (sample SAMN02954345, study PRJNA13694) | marine metagenome | biome: aquatic; feature: ocean; material: water; isolation source: isolated as part of a large dataset composed predominantly from surface... | reverse complement strand
TGGGTAAGCAGTTCGTTCTCGGCCGCACCATGAAAGAAGCGCTCAAGAACAGCGAAGACAAGCGTAAATTAGGTTACACCCACTCCTACGATATGCTGGGTGAAGCCGCGCTGACGCGTAAAGATGCCGAAAAATACTTTACAGATTATGCCAATGCGATTACCGAGTTAGGCGCGCAAAGCTATAACGAAAGTGAATCACCACGCCCAACGATTTCTATCAAGCTGTCGGCATTGCACCCACGTTACGAAGTCGCTAACGAAGACCGTGTATTGACCGAGCTGTACGACACGGTTATTCGCCTGATTAAACTCGCGCGCGGGTTAAATATCGGTATTTCTATCGACGCCGAAGAAGTTGACCGTCTTGAGCTGTCATTAAAACTGTTCCAAAAACTGTTTAATTCTGACGCCACTAAGGGTTGGGGCTTACTAGGTATCGTGGTGCAAGCTTACTCTAAGCGCGCCCTGCCAGTGCTGGTATGGTTAACCCGCCTAGCGAAAGAGCAAGGCGACGAAATTCCCGTTCGCTTAGTGAAAGGCGCCTACTGGGATAGCGAGCTGAAATGGGCACAACAAGCTGGCGAAGCTGCTTACCCACTCTACACCCGCAAAGCCGGTACCGACGTATCTTACTTAGCCTGTGCGCGTTACCTGTTATCCGACGCCACCCGCGGCGCGATTTACCCACAATTTGCCAGCCACAACGCGCAAACAGTGGCGGCCATTTCCGATATGGCGGGCGATCGTAACCACGAATTCCAACGCCTACACGGTATGGGACAAGAGCTGTACGACACTATTCTGTCGGAAGCGGGCGCGAAAGCGGTGCGTATCTATGCCCCAATCGGTGCCCATAAGGATCTGCTGCCCTACTTAGTGCGTCGCCTGCTGGAAAACGGTGCTAACACCTCGTTCGTACACAAGCTAGTCGATCCGAAAACCCCTATCGAGTCTTTAGTGGTTCACCCACTGAAAACCCTGACAGGCTACAAAACCCTGGCTAACAACAAAATCGTTTTACCTACCGACATCTTCGGTAGCGATCGCAAAAATTCCAAGGGACTCAATATGAACATCATTTCAGAAGCAGAGCCATTCTTCGCGGCCTTAGACAAATTCAAATCGACGCAGTGGCAAGCGGGCCCTCTGGTTAATGGTCAAACCTTAACTGGCGAGCACAAAACCGTGGTGAGCCCATTCGATACCACTCAAACCGTGGGTCAAGTGGCCTTTGCCAACAAAGCGGCTATCGAACAAGCCGTGTCTTCTGCTCATGCAGCTTTCGCCTCTTGGACCCGTACGCCTGTTGAAGTGCGCGCCTCTGCCCTGCAAAAGCTGGCGGATCTGTTAGAAGAAAACCGCGAAGAACTGATTGCCCTGTGTACCCGTGAAGCGGGCAAGAGCATACAAGACGGTATTGACGAAGTGCGTGAAGCCGTAGACTTCTGCCGCTACTACGCGGTGCAAGCTAAAAAGCTGATGTCAAAACCTGAACTGCTCCCAGGCCCAACAGGAGAGCTCAACGAACTCTTCCTCCAAGGTCGCGGTGTGTTCGTCTGTATTAGCCCATGGAACTTCCCATTAGCGATCTTCTTAGGCCAAGTATCGGCGGCCCTCGCTGCGGGTAACACTGTGGTCGCAAAACCCGCTGAACAGACGTCTATCATTGGTTACCGCGCAGTGCAGTTAGCACACCAAGCGGGTATTCCAACGGACGTGCTGCAATATCTACCAGGCACTGGCGCTACCGTAGGTAACGCACTGACGGCTGATGAGCGCATCGGTGGCGTATGCTTTACCGGTTCAACGGGCACAGCCAAACTCATTAACCGCACACTGGCAAACCGTGAAGGCGCAATCATTCCGTTAATCGCCGAAACCGGTGGTCAAAACGCTATGGTGGTCGACTCGACTTCTCAGCCAGAACAAGTGGTTAACGATGTAGTGTCTTCATCCTTCACCAGTGCGGGTCAACGCTGCTCGGCGCTGCGCGTACTCTTCCTACAGGAAGATATTGCAGACCGCGTTATCGATGTTCTGCAAGGTGCGATGGATGAGTTAGTGATTGGCAACCCAAGTTCAGTGAAAACCGACGTAGGCCCAGTCATCGATGCGACCGCGAAGGCTAACCTTGACGCCCATATCGACCACATCAAGCAAGTCGGTAAGCTTATCAAGCAAATGCCACTGCCAGCGGGCTCTGAGAATGGCCACTTTGTAGCGCCAACTGCCGTTGAAATCGACTCAATCAAAGTGCTTGAAAAAGAACACTTTGGTCCAATCCTGCACGTGATCCGTTACAAGGCATCTGAACTTGCCCATGTGATCGATGAAATCAACAGCACAGGTTTTGGATTAACCTTAGGTATCCACAGCCGTAACGAAGGCCATGCCCTAGAAGTCGCTGACAAGGTTAACGTAGGTAATGTGTACATCAACCGTAACCAAATCGGCGCAGTCGTTGGCGTACAGCCTTTCGGCGGTCAAGGTCTGTCGGGCACAGGTCCAAAAGCCGGTGGTCCACACTACTTAACTCGCTTCGTGACTGAAAAGACTCGCACTAATAACATCACCGCTATCGGTGGTAACGCCACCCTGTTGTCACTGGGTGATAGCGAAGAATAAGCTCTCTCACCCGTGAGAGTTGAACAAAAGCCAGACTGAGTCTGGCTTTTTTATTGGCTAATGAATGCCTATACCTAAATGCAATTCGAGAAATGATCACAGGAATCATTGGCTCCCCCATCATTTTTTAGGGATAGCTTTTTAGATACCTGAGCATTGTGGGAGTCTTCACATTTTCCATTTGAGTTTATCAATAAAAATCAAAGTCGTGGGGGCTTCACCCCACACCCGACCAAGGAGGACTGCTCGTCCTATCCTCCTTGGATGCTCCAAGACGCCCCTAACGGAGTTGAAAGCCCCTTGTGCTCATTGCCAAATTTGGCTATCGCTTCCGAAGGATGCGTCCCTGCACCTGCGAAAGCTAGCTCGCCATCCATGGCGAGACTCACGCAATTTGTCTATTCACCCTGCGGCAACTCCGAGGGGAGGCGTATTCTGTTGCTTCGGAGTTAACAGTTAATCCCAAGAGAGTGGTGCCAGTCCAATTATGACCCCTCATATTTCTTCAGCGCGGCAAGTGGAACGCTTGGACTGCTACGTGAACTTCTCTATTCAGGTCGCCATTAATGTGAAATCGGAATTGATACCAGCCTTCTTCAATTTCCTTTACGAAACCTAAATGATTGGGATGCTCGGAGGTAGAATTTTTTATTGTTTCAAGCACCGTGCTTAATTCTTTATTGGGCACAAACATCACCACAGCAGCTTTCGAATCTCGCCAAGTTAAATAGGAAAGCAACTGTGTGATAGTTTCTAAATAACCTTTTTTTCCGTGCCAATATTTCAACTCGGCTACAAAGACGTTCGAGTTTTCATGTCGTAGAAGAATGTCTGTTTTACCCTTTTTATTGAAGGTTTCACCAGTTGCTGACCCTTCAAAGTTTGGCTCCAAGATCAGAAGCATGTGATCACGAAGATGTTCTTCATCTTTTCCAGCATATGTACTTGGCAAACGCTCAAACTGCTTACCTACATCGTGGATGATCTTAAGAATTTGTCGATAGATTGCATCATCAAGCGTTGGTTCCGGTTTGTAGCCTTTAGCAGTGACCTCTGGCTTTGGTTTACTAGCAATGACAGGTGTTCGCTTGGCGGGCACAGAGAAGGTTGATGGCGTCCCTGTAGCTTTTCGAACGGGAATACCCAATGCAAAAATAACATCGTGCTTTCTAAGTAACTGAGTTTTTCTGGCATCGAATGCTTGGCTGAGCAGTGCTTCTAACGATCCGTTGAATTTTGTTAGATCGTTTGTAAGATACTGATTTTGCGAAATCAGCTGCGCGACAACATTATCAGCCTCACTTTTGATCGCATGAGCTTCTTTATTGAAATTGATAATTTCAAACCGAACCTCCTGACTTGCAACCATGATTAGCGGGGATGACATACTGTAGGTGCTTGCACGAACTTTAAGAAGCTGGCTATCACCTGTAAACGGAAGATGAAACATATATACATCTTTCGGATAGGATCGGCCACTTTCGACCCAATATGAATTAGGATGCCGTTCGGCAAGAATCATCCGCTCTTCAACTGATACAGATAGTTGCTCACGATAAATTTCCAACGGCTGGATCGAGTACTCAGAAAGCAAATGCTCAATGTACTCGGCCTTATTGACGTTCAGGATGTAGTCGTCAGTTTGACTCTTAATGGCCTGGAGCGCTTGTTCCTTCCTATTCTCGATGACTCTAAATCCGTCCAATTCTGAGAACGCAGAAAAAACGTTGTGTCCGTAATGACTCATATCCTCTCCAATTACTTATAATTTTCTTAATATTTATGCGCTGTTTACCTAATTAGTTTTGTGAAAACGCTCACAGTTAACTATTTGTATACAAATAACTTATCAGCTTTTTATTAAATACACCATCAGGAAAATGCGCAAAGCTGTAGGATAAAAATCGTTCAAAATTCTTATGATTTAAAAAATTTAATGTGCCACTCATTTTTAAATGTTCCGTTATTAATAACTCACTTTCAAGTTTATGAATGGTTAGAGTAATTGAGTTTTGTCATAAAGTGACCATTAGCAGCATGGTAATGCTAGTCTTTTGGATCTACAGATTACGCTGATTTTCAAAAGGCAAACCATGGTAATGGGCGAGACGACCGTCCGCCCCATGGACGGGGCGGTCGAGCATCCACGGACGGACTCGCTGCGTGTCGGTGAGTCATTACCATGATTGGCCTCACTCCTATTTTGGCCTGATGCCAATCATAACGTCCTCTCAGGGTGATAAAATTTAACAAACCGCCATTCACTGTATAGTTACATTTTAAGTTGTTGTGTGAACAACACCTTTAGCATGAACTTTTAAGCCCATTCCTCCCAAATGAATCAGCTCTAAAGCAGAACTTAAAAACTACCAATGTGAGCGGCTTCAAATTGTGAATAGGCGAGATTTGAAAGCGATATGAGGGGATTGCGCCTAAGAGATAAAAACCTTCATAATCGCCGTTCAATCAACTGATTTTTTACTTTCTCAACGTCACTTTCTCAAGGCAACTATGACATTCTCGCTATTAGATATTTCTGCATTAACGTGGTTTATCGTTTCTTGGGCTGGCTATACCGCTTTTGCCCGACGTAAAGCGAAGGATACCGACTGTATTGCCCGTGGCCTGCATAAGCACAGGATCTACTGGATGCTCGAGCTGATGACTCGAGGCGTGCGGGTTGGCGATGCGGCGTTATTAGCGAACCTTGAACGCAATATTGCCTTTTTTGCCTCGACTACACTGTTCGTGCTCGCGGGGGTATTAACCTTATTTGCCCAGGTTGAACGCCTCGAAGCCGTGATCGCCACTATTCCCTATGCTACGCCGCCGAACCACTCCTTAGTCCAAGTGAAGCTCGCGCTATTAGTGGTGATCTTCGTGATGGCGTTTTTCCAATTTACTTGGTCGATGCGCCAATACGGCTTTGTGAACGTGATGATAGGCGCAGGCCCAATGGATAGCGAAGGCGCCAACGACAACCTCAAAGCCTACGCGCGGCAAATGGCAACGGTGCAAGACCAAGCCGCCCATTCCTATAACTATGGCCTGCGGGCTTACTACTTTTCGATGGCCGTGCTCTGTTGGTTTGTGCACCCAATACTGTTTATTTTGGCGAGTTTGTTTGTGGTGGTCACCCTCTATCGCCGCGAATTTAAATCCCGTGCTGTTATGGCCATTACCGCTGCGAAGGCACATTTAGGAACAGAATACCAAGCGCGAGAAACTCAGCGTCAATCCAAGTAGTCGTCATTTAGCTTGAGACTGCGCCAGTAAAGCGCAGTCTAATTCTTGTTCTATACTCATTGGGTTAATCACCAATCAATAATGGGAGTGAACCATGAGTGATAATCTGTTAACAGTGGATGAAGTGTGCAAGTTGCTGGATAAGAGTCCGGCAACTATCAAACGCTATGCGCGGGAAAACCTGCTCAGCAGCGTCAAAGACGGTGAAGAATTGCGATTCCCCGAAGAAGAGGTCAAGCGCTACTTAGCCTTTTCGCAGCGCTTAGGAAAATAAGCCATCATAATTACCTTTTCATGATTCATCCCCAAATGGACTTGGGATGCATCTTCTCATTAGGCGCTTATTGTTGTTTCGCCAGTTGTAACTGCCGATAGGATAAAAACTCCCGCTGGGACTCATTGAGGCCAAGCTCTCCCGCTAATGCAACAAGCTGTGCCTCATACAGCGGCAGCATGGCCTCATCATCGGTCATTATCGCCAGTTCAGCAAAGTCACCCAATCCTTCAAGCCTGTCTAAGGTTAAGTGAAATTGCCCTAAAAAATACACGCTGCGGCGTTTTTTAATCTCAAGCACACATTGATAGCCTAAAGTCCGTAGCATACTTTTGGCTTTATTGGCATCCGTGATATTGACCGCCTCACAACGGTCTTTCTCGGGTCCTTTCACAATCCACAGCATGATGCCAGAGGGCTGCATCTCACGAATGCACAGGCTTTTATGCTCCGCCGCTAACGACACTGAGGGCGAATCAAAATAGCAGTCATGCTCAAGATTATCCTCGAGCATCACCTCGGGGGATTTGGCGCTTAGGCGTGCCCAAAAGGCCTCACGGTCCGTGAGTCGATACTTAAGCTCAACCTCAAACTTGCCGTTAAAATGAGCGTTAATTTGCGGAGCTAATTCTTTTGGTGCAATGTCTGCTGGCATTGGGTTACTCATATAAAGGCTTCACTCCTGCTGCACGTATTTCTCACCCATTCGACATCCAGCCTCAAGCTAAGCGACGATAGAGCGCCTGATAGGCGGGACAAGTTTGAAGTAACTGCTGATGATCGCCCGATGCCACAATTTGCCCCTCAGCCATAAGGTGAATTTGGTCCATCTTGGCCATCGCCGTTAATCTGTGGCTAATCATTAGCAAGGTTTTATCTTTCGCAAATTCAAATAATAAGCTTAGGATTTCCCGCTCGGTGCGCTTATCTAAGCCCTCGGTTGGCTCATCTAACAGTAACAAAGGCGCATCACGCAGCAATGCCCTTGCTACCCCAATACGGCGCTGCTCGCCGCCCGATAACTGCCGGCCGCCCTCGCCAATCCACATATCGAGAGGCTTGTCGCCTTTAAGTAATTCGCCTAAACCAACCTGTTGTAAGACTTGGATAAAACGCTCGTCATTGGCGGTACGTTTTTGACCTTCAGGCACAGGCAAGGCAATAGCAAGGTTCTCCCGCAGCGTGCCCGCGTACAGGTAAATCCGCTGGCTCACGACTGTCATCGCCGATCTTAAGGCGCCCTCGCTATAGTCACTTAATTGATGACCATCGAGGTAAATCTGACCGCTTTGCGCCTGCCACTCTCGGGTAATTAAGGACAATAAACTGGATTTACCGCAGCCAGTCGCGCCCAATAGCGCCACCTTTTGGCCCGGTTTTATCTCGAGGGATAAGCCCTGAAGCACAGGCTGGCTTTCGCTATAACTAAATTGGATATCGCGGATCAGCAATCCACCTGAGGTCGCCTTAAGAGCTGTATCTGTACTAAAACGAATATCGCTTTCTTGCTCAGTGATTTCGTTAATACGCGTTGCCGCCAGCACACAACCGGACAAATGTTGGAAGGCGCCCGCAATCGGCATCATCATTTCCACACAGGCCATAGTGGCAAACACCATCAGGGCGAACATCGGGCCGGGAGGCACGGCATCGCCCACGCCATTGGCGGCTAAAAACAACATCATGATAAGCGCGGAGCCCGTTGCAATAATCAACATCGCTTGGCTTAAGGCGGTAATATTGGCCATGGCCGTTTGGCTGGCAAATAACGCTTGCTCGGCGTCATCAAGTTTTTGCCTATATCTGGCATTGGCACCAAATAAACTCAGCTCCGCTTGGCCTTGTAATATATCGAGTAACTGCACTCGATATTGGCGTTTAGTCTCCAGCATATTGCGGCTAGGCGCATGCCCGAGACGATAAAACAACAGTGGTAGCAGCAGCCAAATCACCACTAAAAACAGGCACAAACTTAAGGCCAGCTTGGCATCAAACCATGCGAGGAACAGATACAAAAATGCCGTCATCAGCAAGGAAGCCGCCATCGGCGTCAGTAGTCTTAAATACAGATGGTCGAGTGTATCTATATCCGCCACGAGACGATTGAGCATATCCGCGCGGCGCAAACCTTGCAGATTTTTAGCGCTGAGTGGGAAGAGTTTTCGCCACGCCCACACCCGTAGTTCGGTTAATAATTTAAAGGTTGCCTCATGGGTTGCTAAGCGCTCACCGTAACGACTGGCCGTTCGCGCGATAGAAAGGAAACGCACGCCCCCCGCGGGAGTAAAAAAGTTAAAGGATTGGGAGCCAATAACCGTTAATCCCGCCACCGCCGTCGCCGATAAAAACCAGCCGGAAAGTGACAACAGCCCAATCCCCGCCATAAGCGTGGTGAGCGTGAGGATTAACCCCACGGCCATCATCAACCATTGGTGCGAGAACAACCGAATGAAGGGAAGGAGTATTCTCATTGTGCACCTCCCTCTGTTGTCCCTAACGCAATATCGACTCGAGTATCAGGCATTGGCGATTCAAGCTCAATATCGGCTACCGACTCGGTATTTTCATGCAACATGGTTTGGAATAAACCCGCCTGCATAGAAAGAGTCGCAAAGTCGCCTCGCTGGACAATCAATCCCTTATCTAAGACTAAGATCGACTGCATCCGATCGAGCTGATCTAATCGATGGGTCACCATAATGCACATCTTGCCCGCCATCGCACGGTTCAAGGTGAGCGTTAATAGTTGCTCGCTAACACTGTCTAAACTCGCGGAGGGTTCATCAAGGATAAACACCTGCGACGCCTGTGCTAGCGCCCGCGCCAGAGCTATACGTTGTGCCTGCCCGACCGATAGGGTTGATGATTGTTCACCGATAGCTGTCGCTAAACCAAGGGGTTGCATGCGCACAAATTCATGGATATTGGCTTGCTCTAACAAGTGCCACACCTGCTCGTCTGTAATATTAGGATTGGCTAGGGCTACGTTTTCCCGCACTGTGCCATGGAATAACTGTGGCTCTTGTCCAAGCCACGCTAATTGGCGCCGCCAGTAGGCAAGATCAATGCTGGAGAGCTCAACACCATTAATCAGTAACTTGCCTTGATAGGGTAAAAATCCTAATAGCGCGTTGAGTAAACTGGTTTTGCCTGCACCACTTGGGCCAACTAAGGCTAAATGTTCCCCCTGTTTCAATTCAAAACTAATGGGCCCTAATAAGCGGCTGCCATCAACGCTAAAGACCTCAAGTTCTTCAGCTATCAGGCTTTCAATCTTCTCAAGTCTGGTATCACAAACGACTGAGTCTGTTGGCTGAGGCTCGGGATGCTCAAGCAGAGTCATCAAAGCCTGCGCGGCGCCAATCGCCTGCGCTTTGGCATGGTAGTGAGTGCCCATATCCCTTAACGGCTGATAAAACTCAGGCGCTAAAATGAGGATAAACAAACCGACAAACAGGCTAAAAGGTAAACCTTCATTGGTATTAGGCCCAATTTGAGCGTGCGCGCCATAGTAGCCAAAATCGAGGTGACCTAAGTAACTAAAACCAAAGTAAACCGCTAATACAGCAATCGACACCGCGGCAAAAAACTCCAGTACCGCCGAGCTTAAAAAGGCCATACGCAACACCGACATGGTTCGGCTGCGAAACTCCTCCGATGCCTTTTCAATCACCTTCAGCTCAGCATCGCCTCGATTGAATAGCTTTAAGGTCGCGAGCCCTTTTAATCTATCCATAAAGTGGCCACTTAATCTGGCTAACGCATTGAAGTTTTTACGATTGGCATCAGCGGCCCCCATACCGACAAGGATCATAAACAGCGGGATAAGGGGCGCGGTTAACAGCAAAATCAGCCCCGCCGCCCAGTTGATGGGAAACACGGCGATGAGGATCAATAAGGGGATCACGCCAGCAAGCGTCATTTGCGGTAAATAACGAGCATAAAAATCTTGTAAATCTTCAACTTGCTCTAACACTATGCTCGCCCAACTGCCTGCGGGTTTACCTTTAATAAACGCAGGGCCGAGCCGAGTTAATTTATCCATTACCGCACTGCGGATCTGTTGGCGTAAACGCCTACCCGCTTCAAAACTGGCACGCTCGCGGCCATAGGCAAGTATTGCTCGCAATAACATTAAGCCAATCAAGGCCATAAAATGCGGCAGATAATCACTCGCGCTGATAACAGTCTGAGCGCTATCGGCGCCTAATCCGAGCAATCCATTACCAATAATCACACCATCGAGGAGAGTGGCAATTAAATAAGCCTGCACGATCAATGCAATAGCACTTAATATTCCACACCAGACCGAAAGTTTAAGAAACCAGCCACAGGCCTTTTTTTGCGACTTGAGCCAAACAAGAAGGGACTTTTCTAACGACTTATCCATGGTGCTCCAACAAAACCAACACTGCAGTAAATTGTAGAAATCGATCTAACGCTTACCAATCAATGCCAAGGACTTGCAATAAGCGAAAAGCTTCGATAGGGACGCAGTATCGCAGGCATCCCCAACAGATGAAACCTTGGACGTATCTTTTGCTAAAAGATTCACGAAAATGCGATGATGATCAATAAATTCAGATTTAGCTCACACAGATAAATACTTCACGCCTATAAACACTTATCTAGAACCACGTATTCGCACTCTCACATATCATCAAACTTAAAAATCTTTGTTGATTACGGATAACCCTATTTAACGAGGATAAAGACTAAAATATTAGCTAACTGGTCATTAGCGAAATTGTTGGATAAGATAGGAATAATTTTCAAGGAGTTAGATAGCAATGACAAACAAACATTCCGGTTTCACGTTAATAGAACTTGTTGTTGTGATTATTATTTTGGGCATTTTGGCTGTAGTGGCTGCCCCCAAATTTGTTAATTTACAGTCTGATGCGTACAAAAGTCAGTTGTCGGGTGCATTGGCATCAATGAAGTCTGCGGTCACCTTATTCAAGGCAAAATCAGAAATCGCCAACACAGGTACGACTAATCGTGTGGTTTTTGATGGTATTCGGGGTGAGAATTACCAACCTTGGGCCGCAAGCAGTAGTGGCACAGCACCTAGTGCGGGCTACACAACACCACCTGAAATTTTTAATGCCGCAGGCTTAAGCGTGAATGATTGGTCCTACCGTATTTATACATCTAACGGCACCTATCAAGTCATTGCAACCCCAAAGCAAAAGTTAAATCTGGCGACCCCTACTCAAGCAGAGGTATCTGCAACTAATTGTTATATAGACTATAAATGGGAGACAACAGGTGTTCCGACCTATACTAAGGTTGACACAGGTTGCTAATCACTGAGGCTTGTTGACGTTTTCGGCGCAATCAAAACGTCAATAGTGCGCATGTAACCATATTTAGTGACCCTATTTCCGCGCTAAGGCTGAATACCACCGTATTTGACTAACACATGCCAAAGTAGCTTGAGTTCATGGGCTACTTGAGCACGATTACCTCGATCTCGCCAGTGTTGTGGTGAATGGTATAAATCCCGCGCAGCAACCCCAATGGCATAAGCATCGACGCTATCGTCAATCGCAATACGTTCGGCCAGAGATGGCATAGTGGGTCCACGGAAATCGCTAGGGATCTGTGCCGTATGCAGGCTAAAACCATTATGGTATTGCAGCTCAATATCGTAACGGTCGCACAACTTAGTTAACGTTGCCCCGATTTCAGTCCCTTTAAAACTCGGATCGGCCACCAGCATGGCAATATCTTCATCGAGTGACACGTCACCGTGAATTTGCGCTTCGATATAATGATCAAGATTTGTCGACATCGGGCGTTCAAAGCGGGCAAGCAATGACGAATTAAGCTGATGCGCCAAATAATGGATCACATTTAGAGGCTTAAAGTCCGCTTTACCCAAGGCATAGTGGCGCTCAAAACTCTCGGTCAACAGTGCCGCTAACACATCATCAAAACAAGATAATGTCCCCTTCTCCTTAGGATTACGGTAAGAATCAAGGTAAGTAAAGGTCGATCGCGTGAGCAATTGTGAGTGGGTGAGCAGATAACAACTGCCAAAACGCGGGGCGGGGCCATCCTGCCACATGCCTAAATCTAAAGCGCCATACTTAGGGCGGGATTTGGTTCCTTTATACACATCGCCAAATAGCTGATTTTCCCAATGATCCCTTGGTCCTCCAAGCTCAGGCGATAACTGCCCATTGGAAATATGGGTCTCGAACTGACTACGGTATTGCCCATCACGTAGAAGCCCTTCGGCGACTGTTAGACCTCGGCTGTCGATTCTGTCGGGATGGAAATGCAGTGCAACGCGGCCACACTGAAATAATTGCTTGAGTGCTAACTGCATCTCCTGCATGGGAATATTCGACATCTGCTGCACGTTTTTAATCACAGCCACGGCCTGCTCACTTCGCCCACGTGCAAGGCGTTCAATATGCTGTATTGCTGTCATAATCCACCCGCCATGAGGCGTTAATATTCCTGAGCAGAACTATCTTAAGAATGCAATGGTGCAGAATTCAACCTGCAAACGGAAAAACATCCCGCGAATCTTTACATATCCCGTTTATGAATATGTCTGGCCAACACTTTGGCAACCTATTGAGGAATCTTGTTAATTTTACCTCAAGTTGAACTACTTATAAGCAATCAAATTAACATAAACGTGATCTTTCGCTAAATACTGAACAAGATACTGATAGGTCGATAAATTAGCCACTAATGAAATAGGATTTTTATGCCTTTATACAACAAAATGCTTTCAGTCGTAGCACTGAGGCCCCTGTTAATGTAAGCTGCACGCCCGCCGTTCAGGCTATACCAAAGCAACGATGCGATGTTGCCACAAGAGATCCATTAATGAGTTTTTCCGCCTTAGGTTTATCCGCACCACTCCAAAAAGCCGTATCCGAACAGGGCTATGACACACCATCTCCCATCCAAGCGCAGGCAATTCCAGCTGTACTAACGGGCAAAGACGTCATGGCTGCGGCCCAAACGGGGACAGGAAAAACCGCAGGTTTTACGCTGCCATTACTGGAATTACTCGCTAAAGGCCAAAAAGCCAAGTCAGGACAAACTCGCGCCTTAGTCTTAACGCCTACGAGGGAACTGGCGGCACAAGTTGGCGAAAGTGTTGAAATCTATGGTAAATATCTACCACTGCGTTCAGCTGTGGTCTTTGGTGGCGTGCCTATCAACCCGCAAATCAATAAATTACGTCATGGTGTTGATGTGTTAGTTGCCACACCAGGGCGACTATTAGATCTTGTGCAACAAAATGCGGTGAAGTTTAATCAACTTGAGATCTTAGTGCTCGACGAAGCGGATCGTATGTTGGATATGGGCTTTATCCGTGATATCAAAAAAATCCTTGCACTCTTACCCGCTAAGCGACAAAACCTGATGTTTTCAGCCACCTTCTCCGATGAGATCCGTGAGCTTGCAAAAGGGTTAGTCAATCATCCGGTTGAGATTTCCGTCACGCCGCGCAATGCCACAGCAACGACGGTTAAACAATGGATTTGCCCCGTTGATAAAACGCAAAAATCAGCCCTGCTGATCCAACTCATCAAACAGGAAAACTGGCAGCAAGTGTTAGTGTTTTCGCGTACTAAACATGGCGCAAACCGACTCGCGAAGAGCCTTATCCAAGCCGATATTAGCGCTGCCGCGATCCACGGTAATAAAAGCCAAGGTGCGCGCACCAAAGCCCTCGCCGACTTTAAGAGCGGTGAAGTTCGCGTATTGGTTGCGACCGATATTGCCGCCCGCGGTTTAGATATCGATCAGTTACCGCAAGTTGTTAACTTTGATTTACCTAACGTGCCTGAAGATTATGTGCATCGGATTGGCCGTACCGGCCGTGCTGGCGCCACAGGCCAAGCCGTTTCATTAGTCAGCAGCGAAGAAATTAAACTGCTTAAAGATATTGAGCGATTAATTAACCGCGTGCTCGAGCGCCAAGAAGTTGCAGGTTTTGGCCCAGTGCATGCGCTGCCCGAAACAACGCTCACTCCCCAAGGTAAAAATCATAAAGTACAAGCCGTGGCAAGCCAGCGTAAACACCGCAGTGCAGGAAAACCTGCCCCACGATCTGGTTCTGGCCGTGATGCGTCTCAAACATCAAGCGTTCGAGATGGCAGCCACGATAAGCACAGCACGCCATCACGCAACAGCAATGAACATCATAAGACCGAGGCAGCAGTTGCACGCTCGCCAAAACCAAAGAGTAAGCATCCTCAGCGCGATGGCGGCACAACTAACAGTGCAACGGCGGGGAACAATGCAAAAGCGAAACCGCATTCAGGTGCACAGCAACGTAGCCATGCAGAACGAAGCGACAAATCAAACAATGATGGACGCCGCCAAGAGCAGCCCAAAGGCCGCCATCCACAAAGTGCAAAACCGGCTTCTAATGAGCCGAAACAGCACTCACATCGCGCAGATAACCGCTCGAATCGTGTTAAGCCTTAATCGCGTTAAGTCATAGTCGCGTTAACTAATAATCGCCGTTAAGCTTCAGCCAGTTATCCAAAAATGCACAATAAAAATGCCCAGAGCCTAAGCGCTGGGCATTTTTATTTTACTAAATAAATTGATAGCGATAGTGCTAAATCCCTAGACTGTGCGCACCTTAAATTGCAGCATCGCTTCACGTAATGAATTTGCCTGTTGGGAGAGTGACTCACTGGCTTTAGCCGTTTCAAAAGCACTGCTAAGCACAGACTCACCTGAATCCCGTATGGTATTGATCCGTTCACTGATATCCTCAGCCGTGACAGCTTGCTCCTCACTCGCGGTAGCCACTTGTGCATTAGCCTGTGATAACTGAGTTAATGCATCCGAAATTTCAAGCAAGTTTTGTTTGATTTGGTTAACTAATAGAGATGAATCCTTGATTTGTAATTCATTTTTACCAAATGAATCCACAGCAGATTTTGCATCAAGTACTAAGGTTTGGATAAGTTCACTGATTTCCTGTGTGGCTGTTTGGCTGCGAGTTGCCAATGCACGAACCTCATCGGCAACCACGGCAAACCCTCGACCTTGCTCACCCGCTCTTGCCGCCTCGATTGAGGCATTTAAAGCAAGCAGATTGGTCTGCCCTGCTATTGCATCAACCACAGACACAAAGTTTAAGATTTTACCTGTACTTGCCTGTAACTGCTGAATAAGCTGACTGGACTGCTGGGCGCTAACCACTAATTGCTGAGTAATTTTCTCACTCGCGTCAACAACGGCACAGCTTTCTTTCACTCGGCTTTCCGCTTGTCCAGAGGAGTAGGATGCACTCTCGGCGCTGCTAGCAACTTCAGTAATTGTCGCCGCCATTTGGGTCATGGAGGTGGCAACTTGATCTGTATCTTCCTGCTGACTAAGTATCGCTTTACGGTTATTTTCAGCTACAGCATTAAGCTCTGTAACCATAGATGCGATTTCTTCACTGCGACCAATCACTTGCCCAACGGTTTTACTGAGGGTTAGGGCCATTTGATTCATACTAATAGTCAGCTCGCCCAGTTCATCTTTCGATTCTACTGTTAATTCTCGGCTAAAGTTTCCCGACTCCATCATGGCTGCTGCATTACGCAGGGGCATAATCGAACGTACTATGTACTGACTAAAGGCGATTCCGATAACTAAACCTAAAATCAAAGCGATAGAAGAAATAACTATCAAGCCGTAAATGGCGTCTTGCTCTTCGTTCTCGGTAACAGTGACTGCTGTTTGTGTCATTTGCTCTAAACGCAACGCAAACTGGCTTAGCTGGGTATTAAATTCACCTTGGGTTTGTTCAAGTTCATTCACCTGTTGCACCAATGCCGCAGGATTAGTGCGTTGCTGGATTGCGGCGACCACGGTGGCAAGCTTTAGATCGTAATCTCGATAAACTCGAATAATATTGGTAATTTCTTGAGTTAACTGTTGTGTTTTATCTCGTAACTCTGAAGATTGGGGATATGCTAGCGCCTCATTGAGCATAGTTTGGGTCGACATCAACTCATTATTAATCCGCTCTTTATGTTGAATCACTTCTCCAATAAAGCCGTCAATTAATCGCTCCTGCGCTGAAACGGGTATCTCAGAGGCTCTGAAAGCCTTCTCAAGGCTAATCGAACTCTCAAGCTGCAAGATAGTAACTTCATTCGACAATTTCACTAATGGTATGTTTTCTAATGCAATTGTGTGAATTTCATCAGCAACCCGCTTCATTTTAAGCAAGCTAAATCCTGCTAATAACAGAATCAGTAGCAGCATAATGCCGATTAAACTGCCCATTTTATATCTGATCTGCAAATCTCTTAAGAAGCCAAGCATAAGGATGCTACTCCAACTGCCAATGTCTTATTTGTCTTTATATAGCATAGATGGAGTTTTGAGCTTTGCTGCAATGAGCACGCTTGGGTTAAACAAAAAATTTAATCCCTACCCCCAACCCTTGTCCGACATATAAAGCAAAACAGGTGATGGTGTTTATATGGAATGGTGTTTATATGAAATGGCGTAAACGCTTGCTGGATATTGCGATAACGGGAATGCAGATCCGACGAAAACTTGCATTCACCTGAGAGATAACAGAAGATCCAACAGCCTTTTTTATTGCGTTAAGCCCGTAGATGACACACACAGCCCCAACCAACACCACATTACCCAACGCAGAGCTTGCGCAGCAGGATATTGGCTCACAGAGCACTGCACCAGAAAGCATTGCATCAGACCATTTTGTATCGGAGAAGGTTGTGCCTGAAACAAGCACATTACTAACGCAGGCGTTTGATCTCAATAGCCAGATCCGTTCACAATTTCCGACATTAACCCAAATGTTGGGCGATTATCCCCTGTGTTATCTCGATACCGCGGCCACCAGCCAAAAGCCGCAGTGTGTGTTAGAGGCAATGGCACAATATTACCAATACGACAATGCCAATGTGCACCGCGCAGCGCACCAGTTATCGGCGCGCGCCACTTCTAGCTACGAGAAGGTGCGCGATCAATTGCAGGTATTTATCAATGCCAAACGCCGTGAAGAAATCATTTTCACCCACGGTACCACTGAGTCCATCAACTTAGTCGCGTTTGGCTTAACGCCACAACTTAAATCAGGCGATCTGATTTTGATCGACAGCGCCGCCCACCACGCCAACATTGTTCCGTGGCAAGAATTGGCCAAACGCACGGGCGCTATCATTAAACCGATTCCGCTGACTCAAGATTGCCGACTTGATCTAAATGCCTACCAAGCCTTGCTCGAACTGAAACCCAAGGTTGTCGCCCTGTGCCATGTATCCAACGCCTTAGGTACGGTAAATCCGGTGGTGGAGTTAGTTCGCCAAGCAAAAGCCCAGGGGACACTCACCTTAGTCGATGGCGCGCAGGCCGTGGCACATTTAAGTGTTGATATGGCCGCCATCGATTGTGATTTTTATGTGTTTTCTGGCCACAAGATGTACGGCCCGACGGGCATTGGCGTGCTTTATGGCCGTTTCGAGATACTCGATACCCTTACACCGCTGCTTACGGGCGGCGAAATGATCAAACGCGTCAGTTTTGATGGCACCGAATTTGGCAGTTTGCCTAATCGCTTAGAGGCTGGCACACCGCCGATCAGTGCAGTGATTGGTCTTGGCGCCGCTATCCGCTTTTTGCAACAACACCTCACGTCAGAGGTTAAAGCCCATGAAGCTGAACTGCTTCAGTATTTGCAAAACCAACTACGCGTCCTTGGCGATGTGCATCTGTATGGCGCGCATCGCGATAATATTGGCACCGTCGCTTTTAACCTTGCCGATGAACATCATCAGGATGTGGGCATTTTATTAGATCAACAAGGCGTTGCAGTTCGCTGCGGCCATCACTGCGCCATGCCCTTAATGCAAACCCTTAACCTTAAAGGCTGTTGCCGCGCCTCAATTGGTATCTACACCAATAAAACCGATATCGACCGCTTTATTGCCGCCTTGGCCTCAGTTAAAGAATTGCTACTCTAAGGTTTATCCTTAAAGCCATCAGCAAAACAGATAAAAAGAGGATAGTTCCCCATGACATTGCCAATCATGCCTACTGCTACCGAGTTTGATTATCAGGTTGAGGATGCAGCGACATTACTAGCACGGTTTGAGCAGGCACCAAACTGGCAGGAAAGATATCGCCAAATCATGTTACTAGGTAAAACCTTACCCACTTTAGCGGATGAATTTCGCCTTGAGTCTGCTCAAGTGAAGGGCTGCGAGAGTGATGCCTGGCTGTACCATCTAGAGCAAGACGGTAAGCATTATTTTCTGGCCGATAGTGATGCGCGCATAGTGAAGGGGTTAATCGGTTTACTGTTGAGTGCCTGTCACGGCAAACAGAGCGACGAGATACTCGCCTTCGACCCTTCCGCCTATTTCAAACAATTAGGGCTAGAGGGCCAATTAAGTCCCTCGCGAACCAACGGCTTACATGCCTTAGCTAAGGCAATGATTGATGCGGTAAAACCCTAAATCAATCTGCGGGTTAAATCGACAAAAGAGGGATTTAATCAAAGACTTCTATGCTTTAACAGGGTATAAAGAAGTACAAATGAGCTTAATCTAAAGGAGAGTGCACGTCCATGAAGGCTATCAATCACCGTCGCCGAACTCTGCTCAAAGGCCTCAGTGCAGTTACTGGATTGAGCGCCGCCAGTGCATTAAGCCCTTTTGCCAGTTTCTCTAGTCTTGCCGCGCCCCTCCCGCCACGTGCACGGCGCTTATATATCGATGGTTTATCCTTTTTGCCCGATGATTTAGCCGATGTTCGCGCCTCAGGCCTCGATGCCTTTCTGTGTGATATCTCCGCCATTGAAACCATTGAACAAGCCGACGGCACCTTAAACTACAAGCGAACCTACAAAGCCTGCATGGACAGCATCCAGCAAGCAGCAAAACGGGTGAGCGAGCATCCCGATATCCTCTTACAAGGCTTAACAGGACGCGATATCCAGCTTGCGAGGGAGAGCAATCGCACGGCAGTTTTCTTTCAAATCCAAGGTGCGGACTGTGTTGAAGATGATAGTGATGCCAACCAATGGGCCCGTGTCGATGAGTTTCATCGCCAAGGCCTACGCGCACTGCAACTCACCCACCATTATGGCAATACCTTTGCGGGCGGAGCGCTAGATAACGATGCCAATGGCGGGCTCAATAAACCGCTGACGAATCATGGGCGAGCGCTTATCGCAAAACTCAACCAAGCCAATATATTAATCGATGTGAGCCACTCAAGCGCCCAGACCGCGTTAGATGTGGCTAAACTGAGCCGCGCGCCAATCGTTCAAAGCCATGGCGCGGCGCGCGGGATCGTTAAACATGCCCGTTGTAGCCCAGATGAAGTGATCCGTGCTATTGCTAATTCAGGCGGTGTTTTTGGTGTCTTTATGATGAGCTTTTGGCTCACCAATAAGGCCGTCCCAACGATCAATGACTATATCCGCCAATTAGAATATGTGGCCCGGGTCGGTGGAGTTGATTGTGTGGCCATCGCCAACGATTTTCCGCTGCGAGGTCAAGAAAATCTGTTAGCCCTGAATAACGATAATGCCCAAGGCATTAAGGAATATCAGGATTGGTGGTACAGCCTAAGGGCCAAAAAAGTATTAGGCTTTGATGCTGAACCAAGGCATGTAGTGATCCCTGAGTTAAACCATATCGAACGCATGAGTCGGATTGATGATGCCCTAGCCAAGGCCCGATTTAAATCGACCGACCGCGACCGCTTTATGGGCGGCAACTGGCAACGAGTGTTAAATCAAGTATTAATCTAAATCCATCACCGCATAACTGGTACTTAGATAACAGCTCCAAGACAGCTTACTCGAGGATGATGGGAAACCTAACAGGATAACCATGCTAACCACACTTGCCATCTCTAACTACCGCACCTTAAGGGAAGTCGTCTTACCCCTGGGCCGACTTAATGTCGTCACTGGCGCTAACGGTAGTGGCAAATCTAATTTATACAAAGCATTACGTCTATTAGCGCAAACGGCGCAGGGTGGCGTAGTCAATGCTTTAGCACAAGAGGGCGGCTTAGATTCCTGTTTTTGGGCTGGACCTGAGAATCTGACCAAGGGCATGTTAGCAGGTGATACCCCCATCGAAGCGACCGTAAGGCAAGCGCCAAAACGCCTAAAGCTAGGCTTTGCGGGCGAAGATTTTAGTTATCTGATTGAACTTGGCCTGCCCAAACCCGACTCGACGACCCTCTTTGGCTTAGATCCCCAAATCAAACGAGAGGCGATTTGGAATGGTGCAAAATACCGTCCAGCAAGCGTCTTAGTCGAGCGCCGCGGCCCTATGGTGAAAAGTCGCAGCCAAGATGGCCAAGGCTGGATTACCCTAAGTGCACACCTGCAAACCGGTGACAGTATGTTTACCGAACTTGCCGATCCAGAACGCAGCCCTGAAGTGTTAACGCTAAGGGATAGCATTCGTGCTTGGCGTTTTTATGATCATTTTAGAACCGATGCCGAGGCTCCGGCCCGCCGCCCTCAACTTGGCACAGCAACGCCCGTGCTACACCATGATGGCCGGGATCTTCCCTCTGCTATACAAACTATTTTTGAAATTGGCGATAAGAGCGCTTTTGACCATGCGGTGAGCGATGCCTTTCCGGGAGCGAAGGTTCGTATCACGCCTCAAGCGGGCGGGATCCTACAACTTGAATTTCATCAGCAAGGTTTATTAAGACCACTGCATGCGAGCGAGTTATCCGATGGCACACTGAGATATTTACTGTTAATTGCCGCCCTGTTGACTCCAAGACCACCGGAACTCATGGTGTTAAACGAACCCGAAACAAGCCTGCATCCTGATTTATTACCCGCATTAGCGAGACTTATCGCTAAGGCGTCCGAGGTATGTCAATTATGGGTAGTGTCACACGCTAATCGATTAATCAATGCCTTAAGTCAGTTTGAGGAATGTAATACTTTGGCTCTGGATAAAACCCTAGGGCAAACTCAAATCTTAGGTCAGGATTTGCTCAATACACCCAGTTGGCAATGGCAAAACAGCTAGACCTCACGCATCATAAAATACCGCCAGCCATAGGGTTTCGCCCTGTATACAAGTCGAAGCGACGCGGTGTTTTTCATGGGGCGCGATGGTGAGATAATCTCCTGGTTTAAGTGTTAACAATCTACCTTGCTCAAATTCGAGTTGTGCCTCTCCTTTGAGCAACATCACCCATTCATATTGTGTTTGATCGTACCAATCACCCTCAGGGGTTGAATGGCCTTTGGAGATAATGCGCTCAATCTTCACATTGCCATTTCCGGCAAGGGTTTCAAACACTTCTTGTGAAAGATCACTTGGGAGTGACTGATAAAAATTTTGTAGCATCATGAATCCAGATCTCGACTTAAGGGCAAGATAATCTATTGAGAAACCAAAGTATAACCCGTTATCATAGGCCTATTTGACTTAAGAAATTTACCAGATAAGTCAGTTGTATCATATGGATTTGGAGATGTTGACCTATGTCGTTGTTGAACGCATTTAAAGCAAAGTTGTTTAATACCAAAGAAAAACGCGGCGTCCAGCAAGACATTCCATCTCAAGCAGCTCGGCCGCAAGCCACTCAAGCAGCCTCCTCGTTTAAGCCTTATTTTAGCCTTGCCATCCAGGCCACTCCGGCGCAAGCCAATCGAGTGGATACTCAGGCAGCGATAAATCGATATTATTTTGATAACCCGCAAACCATTGAACTCCTTGGCTGGGAACATAAACATGAGTCCTGTACTTTTCACGATACTCAGTTTGACAGCATTGAGGTCAATGGACCTGGGCAATATTTTTATCTAGGCAAAGATAAAACCTGTAGTCTGCTCCCTCATCCCAATAATGCCCAGCAAACACTATGGCAAGTTGAACTCTATAACCAACAAGATTTAGTGACTTGCCATTTTATTATCGACTCAGCTCATACCGTTCAAGGCGATATGCAAGATTTCTCCAGCCTCACAGGGAAATTGCAGCGTACTTTACATCAAATTCATACCGAGCAAGGGCGCTCGCTGCTGAGGATAATCACCCTATCCCCTAACATCACTCAGGCGGTAGATTGCAATTACTTTGGTGAGCGCAACGGGATAACGCGCCAGCTCAATGCCTTAGGTGTACTGCAATTTGAGGGGCATTTCGTTAATGACCAACAACTTGGCCGCCAAACTTGGTACGACCATGAAGGAAAAATCAATCAAGTCGAAGAACGCCAGCTCGATGGTATGTTACTCACCTACTACCATAGTAATGGTCAGATAAGGGAAACCGCAGAAAAGGATAGCGAAGGCAATTATATCAATCAGTTAAAACGCTATTATGAATCTGGCAATCTATGGCTGACGCGCCCAATGGTGGCAAATCACATCCACGGAATTGAGTATATGTACTATGAGGATGGCAAGCTGCAAGCCGAATTAACCCATGATATGGGTAAGCCTGTTAACGAGCTTTGGTATCATCCCAATGGCAATCTGAAGCAAGAAGTCCACTTCAATCAGGTGGGCAAACGCATTGAAACTTACTATGAAGACGGCCAACTCGCTTGGCGAGTACAACTCAATTCACAGGGGGTAAATGAAGGCCTACGTCAAGAATGGCACCCCAATGGCGTACTCGCCAAGCAGCTCAATTTTAGTAACGGTACCGCCCATGGCAACAGTGAACAATGGTATCCCAATGGGCAGTTAGAACAGTGCATTCCCTTTGAAAATGGCCATGAACAGGGCCTTGCCACTTGGTACCATGAAAATGGCCAACTCGCCCTTGAAATCTACCTTGAAAAGGGCTTAAGAGAAGGATTATTTCGCAGTTACTATGAGAGCGGAGTCCTATCTGCCGAAGGTCAATATCGACATAATCTCTCGATCGCGCCTTTTATTGAATACTATGAAAACCAACAAATTCAAATGTATTTGCCCCATACCCAAGGCAATCGTGATGGCACAGCGCGCTGGTTTTATGAAGATGGCACCATCCGCACTATTACAGAATATGTCGTTCGAGAGGGACAGGGTTATCTCAAACAAAGTAGCGCCTACAACAAGCAGGGCATCCTTGAATCCTTTGAGAGCCACTCAAATACTCGCTGCGGCTATAATCTTGAGAATAATCAAAGGCAATACTATCAAGAAGGCACTCCTGATACTCGGATAGAATACTATCAAGATGGGACAATTCGTTGGTTGTTAACTCGCCTAGAAGGAGAACGATACAGCTCAAAATCCTTTTCTGAACAAGGCAAACTCATCGAAACGGGTTTTATCACCTATATCGATGGTGATTACCTTGATGTCGGCCATTGGCAACGATTTACGCCTCAAGGGCAACTGTATCGTGAAGCGTGGCTCAGCGACGATGGTAAGCTCAATGAAAGCCGCCATTATTTTGATGGCGCAGAGGATACACAGGAACAAACTGCAACAATTCAAGCTGGTGCTGATAAAACTCACTTGAATCTTACAGAAGTGACTTCAACTGGAGCAGACACCGCAACCTGGCAGCAAGCAAAACAACCCGCTCCTATCCTCTCTTATCATTTAAAATTTGACCCAGATAGCCAACTCTACGCCATGAAGCGCTATCACCCCAACAGCCAAATCGCTGAGGAGGGTAACCTACACTTCCAAGGAGAAGAGCAATTTTGGGTCGGCATCCATAATCAATATGATGAGCAAGGTCGAATCACACTATCAGAAACTTACACTATGAGCGGAAAACCGATAGAACAGTCTAACGACCTAAACTACCGAGTATTAAATTGATTGGATATAAGCAAGCACACCTGCTTGCTTATAATAGCTTGATATAAAAGTATTAAATCAAAAGACTACAGTGCGAAAGTGGCGATAGTCTTTTGGATCCCGACCACATCGGTGCCGCGCTTAAGCTCTTTTACCAGTGGCTCACTTCGACCTGAAATCCAAATTCTTAGCTCGGCATCCATATCGAAATGGCCTGTAGTTTCCACTTCAAAATGGGTGATGGATTTATAGGGCACGGAGTGATAGCTGGTCTTTTGGCCCGTGAGCCCTTGCTTATCAATTAAGATCAAGCGCTTATTGGTAAAAACAAACAGATCACGGACCACTTTATAGGCCAGCTTTAATTCTTCCTGAATCCCCATGATTGGGCGCAGCTCTTCGGCCAGCTCCTGTAAATTCACCTCAGAAGCATTTCCGAGCAACCCATCTAATAGTCCCATGCTGACATCCTTTATTATTAAAATTTTTCAATAAAGTATCCTTTCAGTAACCCATAGGCAACAATGAGAAAGCTGAGCAGCTGAAAAACAATAAAAAAGGGAGCATTGAATGCTCAATGCTCCCTTGCTATCAAGGCATTAATTAAAGCGCTTTTTGGCCGCGAACCTGACGGTTTTCACCGACAACAAGCATCTCGCACTTAGGGCAATCAAATACTAACTTAAGTACATCGTTACCGATTTCGAGCACCATAGGATCGGCCTTTATTCCCGGCACTTCCTTAGGACAAAGATTAAAGTTAAATCTCAGGCAGTGCTTAGTCACCATCAAAGGCACGTCTTCAGTCACGCCGTTTTTCTCGTAGGTATCCTGAATTTCAATCACGCCATGGCGCTGATAAAAATCCTTCGCCTTTTCGTTTGCCACGTTACCTAAGTAACTTAAGTGTTTGAATGGATACACAGCATCTTGGTTATATTTCCAAGGTTTTGGCCGTTGGTAGCCCTCAACACGGGCAAGTTCTAATGCCGCTACCGCATCACGGCGCAGGCCGTTAAGGGTTGAAGCAGGCAGGAACCAAGGCTGAGCAGTTTCGATACTAATCTGGCGCGCCGTAAAATCGGTACTGCCAAGCTTCGATAATTGTGTACGAATCGTCTGCAAGGTTTTTTCAGCGTCGGTGGCGGGCGTCTTTTCAACTTCCAACTCAACCGTAGCACTGAGGCCGTAGATATCGGTTAAAGTCAGCGCTACGCCCCTGGCGGTATCGGTTAAACGCATATCTACACCGATAATTCGCTTGGCCGACTCTTTCGCTAACAAGGCTTCAAATGCCTGATTATGGTTACGGTATAAAGTCATACCAACACGTAAATCCCGTGGAACTTGTAACACATGCAGCTTATGGCCTTCGGCGCGGTTTACCCGTAAACCTTGCAACTTGTCGTCGGACTGCTTTGCCATCGCATAATTGGGTGGAAAATACGCTAACCCATCACCGTTATTAAATTCGTGGGTTGAACTGACTTGAATAAAATCCTTACCAAGAGCAACCACTTTACCCACATCTTGGCCAATATATTTGGGCGAGCGAAAATCTTTAATCCCTTGGCTACGCTCATGTACAAAATAGTCGGTGCTGCCACGATTAAAGGTTTTTTCGGGATCTGGGGTAAACGTATGCTCAGTACGGCCATGGGATGAAGCCACAAACTCAGGGCGACGCGCCATAATGGCATCGAGTTTTTGGCGATAATGAGCAGTAACGTTTTTTACATAACTTAAATCTTTTAAACGCCCCTCAATTTTGAAGGAGCGAACACCGGCATCAATCAAAGCTTCGAGGTTATCGGTTTGGTTATTATCTTTTAATGAGAGTAAGTGCTCGTTTTGCGCCAACACATCCCCTTGGCGAGTCTTTAGATTGCCCGGCAGACGACACATTTGCGAACATTCACCGCGGTTAGCACTGCGATTACTAAAGGCATGGCTTAAGTTACATAATCCACTGTAGGCCACACACAGGGCGCCGTGGATAAAGAACTCAATCTGCATATTGGTATGAGCCGCAACCTCACGGATTTGGCTTAAGCCCAGCTCGCGCGCCAATACCACCTGCGAGAATCCCACTTGCTCTAAGAAGGCAACTTTTTCGGGATTACGGTTGTCCATTTGCGTACTAGCATGCAGCGCAATCGGCGGCAGGTTAAGTTGCAATACGCCCATGTCCTGCACAATCAGTGCATCGGCGCCCGCGTTATACACATCCCAAATCAGTTTTTCAGCCGTCTCGAGCTCATCGTCCATCAGAATCGTATTGAGGGCGACAAACACTTGAGCATGATACTTATGTGCAAAAGCACATAGGCGAGCGATATCTTCCACACTGTTACCCGCCGTTGCACGCGCCCCAAATGCTGGACCACCGATATAAACCGCATCGGCACCATGGCGAATGGCTTCAATACCATAATCGGCATTTTTTGCTGGCGCCAATAACTCTAGACGGTTATTAACGTGAGAAAGTGTCTCAGGGGTGTAAATCTCTGGCTGGCTCATACTTCACAGGCTCAAAATGAACAATAACGAAAAAGGTGACGAGTATAACAAAAACTCAAATCCAGCTCTATCTGCAAATCATTTTTCGCTGGATTAAAGCGAGGCGAACTCAGGAGGAGAGACAACAAACTTGCACCCCAGAGCCTAGCGGAGTATCTTTGCCGCGCATTATTGAATAGGCGCGATTATGACTGATTTTATTTACCAACCACCAACAACTCCCTGGCTCGATGTGCTTTACCAAGATAAAGACATTATCGTCGTCAACAAGCCTTCGGGGTTGTTATCAGTGCCTGGTCGCGATCCCGCCCATTACGACAGTGTGTACGCCCGAGTAAAAGCTGAGCATCCGCATTGCCAAATCGTCCATCGCCTTGATATGGCGACCTCAGGTGTAATAGTAGTTGCGCTCATTCGTAGCGCCGAACGCGAATTAAAACGCCAGTTTCATGATAGAGAAACCAGCAAAACCTATCTCGCCAGAGTCGCTGGCCATGTCAAAAACGATACAGGTAGCGTAGATTATCCGCTGATCTGCGACTGGCCCAATCGCCCAAAACAGAAAGTTGACCACGACATTGGCAAGCCATCATTGACCCATTTTGAAGTGTTAAGCCGCGCCAAGCGCTCGACGCTGGTTAAACTCAAGCCGATTACTGGGCGCTCACACCAACTCAGAGTGCATATGATGGCACTCGGCCATCCTATCCTAGGCGATGGCTTTTACGCCGATCCACTGGCCAAATCCTTAGCACCGCGATTATTACTCCACGCCGCAGAGCTTACGATCAAACACCCATATACGGGTGAACCTATGACATTCAGCGCTAATGCCTCCTTTTGCGAACCAGAAGGTGAGCAATGATCACTAAAAACAATTAAAAAACGCAAAAGCAGTAGCCATTCCCTATAAAAAAACGTAACTTTATGACAATTCATTATGTTATAGAGAGTTTATTTATGGAAACCGCATTTCAGCGTGATCAGCTAGATAACCATATCCTCGAAGCCTTAATGCAAGACGCGCGCACACCTTTTGCCGAACTTGCCAAACGTTTCGGCGTGAGTGCGGGTACCATTCATGTGCGTGTCGAGAAAATGAAACAAGCGGGGATTATCACGGGTGCCCAGATCACCATCAATCCCAAAGCGCTAGGTTACGATGTCTGCTGTTTTATTGGAATTAATCTCAAAAGTGCTGGCGACTACCCCGCCGCCATCGCCAAGCTAAACGCCCTAGAAGAAGTGGTTGAAGCCTACTATACCACTGGCAACTACAGCATTTTTGTCAAAGTCATGTGCCAATCCATCGATGGCCTGCAACATGTGCTGATTAACCGCATCCAATCAATCGACGAAATTCAATCGACTGAAACCCTGATCAGCCTGCAAAACCCGATTACACGGGCAGTAAAGCCTTAATCAACCCACGAATATAAAGCTCAACAAACAGAACGATATATTGCAAAAGTATGACTTAAGTCTTTTTTACTTCAAAAGTGTTAACCGTACGATATTTTTGTGTTACAACTCCATTGCTAGCCACAAAATGCGCAGCATAATTATAACAATTTAGCTACAAGTGCGATTAATTTTGCACTACAAGCATTAATTGACAAGGAATGAAGTTGTGAAGACAAAACTATCTATCGCTATCTCCGCGGCACTATTATCAAGTGCTGCTGTTGCAGGTACAACTGCTCAGTACAATACAACCAATCAAACAACTGATAAGTATGCAGGCTTAAGCGTTACTAAAAATGATAGTAACGAACAAAAACAAGCTGTAGCTTGGATGGTAAAATTAAAGGCACCTTCTCTTGCGCAACAAAGCCAGCTAAAGGGATTTAATAAGCAATCGGTCATGAGCCAAATCGAAAGCTCTCAAACCAAAGTCAAAAATGCAATTAACAGCATGGATGCTGATTTAAAAATCGTTGCAACAACGTCAAAATTAGTAAACTCGATTGTTGTGGAAGGTAATCATAAGCAAATTGCATCCCTGCTTAACAACGCTGAAGTAGCGGCTATTCTGCCAATCTATGACTACAAACTAGATGTTGCCGCAAGCGCTGAATACATCAAAGCAAAAGCGGTTATTGATGCGGGTATTGCTTCGGGTAAAGGTCAACGAGTGGCCGTGCTCGATACTGGCGTTGACTATACCCACAAAGCCTTAGGTGGCTCAGGATTAGTTGCTGACTACAAAGCAGCCGTCGCAGCAAAAAGTGAAATGCCAAACTGGCCACAAGGCAAAGTCATTGGAGGTTGGGACTTTGTTAATAATGATCCAAACCCAATTGATGTCACAACCAATCATGGTACTCATGTAAGCCATTCTGTTGTTGGAATAGCTCCAGATGTTGAGCTGCTCGTATATTCAGTGTGTAACTCTGGCTGTTCTGGTATCGCTCAATTAAGCGCGCTTGAAGCCTCTATGGATCCAAACGGTGATGGAGACATCAGCGATCGCGTCGACACTGTTAACATGTCGTTAGGCGGTGATTTTGGTGATGTTGAGGACGGCGCCGTTCAAGCCATGATCAATGAAATGGTCAAACTAGGTGTAAACCTTGTGATCTCAGCCGGTAACGATGGTCCAACACCTTTTGTGGTCGGTGGCCCAAGTACCACTAATAGCGCTCTTTCCGTTGGCGCAATGACGCATCCAACGACTAAAGTTGGCAAAATTGAAGCATCCATAGCGGGTAATACAGTCACAGCAATTGGTGCTGGATTTAATAAATCCAATGCTTATAGCTTCACAAATACCGTTGCACCGATTGTTTACCCCGCTGCCAATAAAAATGGCTGCGCGGCTTATACTGAAGATTTAACAGGCAAAACGGTGCTAATTGACCGCGGAACCTGTGGTTTTACAGTTAAGGTACTAAATGCTCAACTAAAAGGAGCCTCATTTGTTATTGTGGCTAACAACGCAGCCAATGCTGGTGCGATTGTGATGGGCGGGACCGACGACAAGATCACCATTCCTTCGGTAATGGTTTCTAAGGAAGATGGCGATGCAATCAAAGCTGCACTCGCATCTGGCGATGTTCCATTTAGTATTACATCAACTGAAGTCACTACCGCAGGTGCCATTGCGACCTTTACGTCAAGAGGTCCATCAATCGGCGGAACCTTAAAACCTGAGATCACCGCACCTGGTACTGATATTCTCACCGCACACCCAGGATTAGGTGAAGGATTAAGTCCAATCAGCGGCACATCATTCTCTAGCCCGATTACAGCTGGTGCCGTCAGTATCATTCGTGAAGCCTTACCTCATCGCAATGCATTTGAGGTAAAAGCGACCATCATGAACGCGGCTAACCTTGATGTAACGCTGGAACCTAAAGAAATCAACCCTGATACAGAGCTTGCACCTATCAGCTATATCGGTTCAGGTTTAGTTGACGTAGAAAAAGCCATTAATCTGCCCGTTGCGGCTTGGAATAAAGACACCAAACAAGCGGCGTTAGCCTTTGGCTTATTAGCGCTCAACAAAACCACATCAATCACTAAGACAGTTACTGTTAAAAACTTCTCTGCAGCTGAAAAAACTTACACCTTAAAAGTCGATCAACGTTTCCAAAACGATCTTGATTCAGGCGCCTTAAGTTTTGCATTACCAGCCAGTGTCACTATTCCTGCCGGACAAACCGTTGATTTTGATGTTACTGCGACAATTGATCCGACTAAGTTGCCAGAATGGACGCTAACCTCATCCTATGAACTAGACGGAACTGCTGCAGATGCATCAGTAGCACTGACGCTATCTGAATACGATGGTGCAATTGAGTTCATGGATGGTGAATCGAAAGCACTCCACTTGGTATACCACGTGTTACCTAAAGCAGCGGCGGCAATTTCAGTTGAAACTGAAGTCACTGAAGACGGTTTAGTTCGTACACTAACCAACGTTGGTGCAACCTCAATTACCGATCCATTTACAGCTCCATTGATCGCAACAAGCCCTGTCGACGAATCTAAACGCCATGACTTGTTAAATGCATCGAGTGAACTGTTGCTCAGTAGCTCATGTGATACTGGCATTGCAATCTATAACACCTTACAAATGCGCGATCCTATCGTTCATGCGTTAGTGGCCAGTTATGACGTAGACTATGACCTCAACAATGACGGTGTTTGGGACTACACAGCAGCAACCGCAAACCTAAACTGGTTTAATGATGCCTATCCAAGATCAATCTATGGTTTAGTGGCTAAATATGGCACCTCATCAGGTACGCTTGAGCCTGTTTTCCACGTCACAGGTAATGACTTCCTAACCAGCAAAGTGTGTTTTGAAGACATGGGGTTAACTGAAGCAGACTTAGGTAAAACCATTAAAGTTCGTTACCGTGTAGAAGACAGTGATTGGGCTCCGACACCTTCTGGTGATGAAGACAGTGTTGTTGCATCGCTTGTACTTGATGGCTCAGGAACATCAGCCATGTTAGTGGATAGCGATGGAAAAGAAGTCACTGAACTCAAACCAGGTGAAAGTGCGATTTTAGAAGCTCAAGTTGGTGATAACGCTAAAGGCTTTATGTTCCTGTCGGACTCAGGCTCTATGTCTGTTGTAGCTAATACCACTGATGAAGGTAACTCAGCGCCAACGGTAGAAAACTTAACACTATCAGTTAAGAAAGGTACTGCTGCTGGAACCGTATTAGGACAAATAAAAGCGACTGACCCTGATATGCTGACAAGCCCGTTCTCCGAATTTGTGACTACAGGCTCGAATAGCAGTATGGTTTTAGTTGCTAAAGATGGAACAGTACGCTTAAGTGACGACGCTGTAATTAATCAGCAAAGCAAAACTATGGAAGTTGAAGTTATTGCTCTAGATACGATGGGGAATGCTTCTGCACCAGCCAAAGTGACAGTGTTGATTAATAACACTAAGCCAACAGTCTCTCCTACCAGTGCAAATGCTACTGAGAACTCATATGTAGCCTTGCTAGCAAATGGTAAAGATGCTGATGGCGATACTTTAACTTACACTTGGAAGCAAACATCTGGTCCTGCAATAAGTTTTGTTAACGGCTCAGATAAACTTGGATTTACAGCCCCTGCAGGTGACAACGTTTACACATTTACCGTTGTCGCATCTGATGGGGTAGATGATAGTAATACTGGTACATCAACAGTGACAGTTAAAACAACAAAAGCAAACAATGCTGGCGGTACCTCCGGCGGTGCGCTGGGTTGGTTAACGGCGTTGTTATTACCTCTGGCGGCAATGCGTCGTCGTATGAAGTAATCTGTTCACATAAGTAAGCAAACAAAAGGGAGTCTAAATGACTCCCTTTTTATTATTCAATGTGTCCTGTCCTGAAATACGTGAGACATTGATGGTCTGAACAAGAACCGGATTACGAACGCAGCCCTATGCCTCTGGATATCAGGTAATACGCAACACCCCAAAGTACAGCGCAAAAGCCCACCATGATGCCAATAGAAAGCGGAATGCTGATATCGGCAAAACCTAAGAAACCGTAACGGAAGACGTTGATCATATAGACCACAGGGTTCAGTGCCGAAACGCCTTGCCAAAAGGATGGCAGTAACGACAGTGAATAGAATACTCCACCAAGGTATGTTAATGGCGTGAGCACAAACGTCGGGATGATGCTGATATCATCGAAACTCTTGGCAAATACCGCATTAATTAATCCCCCTAAGGAGAATAACACTGAGGTTAAAAATACCGTCATGACTACTAGGCCTGCATGGTGCAAACTGATGTCGACAAAGAACATGGCGACTAGCGTCACGATTAAACCAACGCATAACCCCCTAGCGACACCGCCCCCTACATAGCCTGCGATCATCACATAGTGAGGCACGGGCGCGACCATTAACTCCTCGAGATTACGCTGAAATTTCGCGCTATAGAAAGAACTCGCCACATTCGAATAGGAGTTAGTGATCACCGACATCATGATTAGGCCTGGCGCGATAAACTCCATATAAGATACACCCCCCATATCACCAATGCGGCTACCGACCAAGTTACCAAAAATCAAAAAATACAAGGTCATAGTGATTGCAGGCGGAACTAAAGTCTGGATCCAGATCCGAGTAAAACGGTTGATTTCCTTGGTTAATATGCTTTTGAAGGCGATAAAATACAGCTGTTTCATGCCTTGGCTCCTTGGCTTTTATTCACTAACTCGACAAATAATTCTTCTAACCGATTGGACTTATTTCGCATCGACAACACTTCCACATTGGCCGCGGTTAATTGGGTAAACACATCGTTGAGATTACGATCTTTCGCCACATCGACCTCTAAAGTATGCGGATCGGTTAAACGGCACACCATGCCATCGAGTGTTGGCGCGACATTGATATCGCGGCGAAGGTCAAGGATAAAGGTTTCAAGATTCAGCTTACTCAGCAAGGCCTTCATGCTAGTACACTCCACCAGCACGCCCTTATCGATAATGCCGATATTGCGGCACAACATTTCAGCTTCTTCAAGATAGTGGGTGGTCAGTATGATAGTCACACCCTGCTGATTAATTTGCTTGAGGAATTCCCACATTGAGCGTCGTAGCTCAATATCGACCCCCGCAGTTGGTTCATCTAAGATCAGTAACTTAGGTTCGTGCATCAGGGCGCGGGCAATCATTAACCGCCGCTTCATCCCCCCCGACAAGGTGCGGGACTGACTATTACGCTTCTCCCACAAATCAAGCTGGCTTAAGTATTTTTGGGCTCGCTCAAGAGCCACGGCCTTAGGTACGCCATAATAACCCGCCTGATTCACCACAATTTGCAGCACAGTTTCAAACTGGTTGAAGTTAAATTCCTGTGGCACTAAACCTATGCACAGCTTGGCTTCCTCGAGTTGCTTATCGATATCAAAATCAAAAACCTGCACAGAGCCAGCAGTTTTCTGCACTAAGGAGCTGATAATCCCAATGGTAGTCGACTTACCCGCGCCGTTAGGGCCTAACAGTGCAAAAAAGTCTCCCTGTTCAACGGTAAGGCTAATGCCCTTTACCGCTTCTACGCCGCCTTTGTAGGTTTTTTTTAGCCCCTCGAGTACGAGAGCATGGGCATGATTGGCCATAGTGCTACCTGATCCTGAAAGAATGAACAAAACAATAAGATGGTGTCGAAAACAGCAAATGCAACACACTAGGCTGTATAAAAACGAATTATGGCTCTAGTTGATTGAATCAATACAGATTAATTTATTAAAAATAACTAATAGATCACCAAACGCGGATACGTGACCCCAAACAACATTTGCGTCGCCAACTTTCGGCACAAAACAAAACTCCCGCCTAGGCGGGAGTTTGAGTCATAACGCATCTGGGCTTATTCGAGCGGCACCACTTTAGCGATATAAGGCAAGTTGCGATATTGCTCAGCATAATCGATGCCGTAACCCACAATAAACTCATCTGGGATAGTAAAACCGATAAAGTCGACTTTGACATCCACTTCGCGGCGCTCGGGTTTATCCAACAGAGTGCACAGGGCTAAGCTCTTTGGCTCACGCAATAACAGCATTTCGCGCACTTTGTTTAAGGTGTTGCCCGAGTCAATCAAGTCTTCCACAATCAGCACGTCGCGGCCCGCGATATCCGATTGCACATCCTTCAGCACTTTCACATCCCGTGAGCTGGTCATGGAATTGCCATAACTCGAAACCGACATAAAATCGATTTCAACATGGCCTTTAATACGGCGGCACAGATCAGCCATAAATACGACTGAGCCTTTTAATAATCCCACCATCAGCAAACGCTCGCTGTTGGCATAGTGGGCATTGATTTGCTCAGCCATTTGATCCAATTTTTGGCTAATCTCTTCAGCGGAGATCATCACTTCGGTGGTGTGTTTCATATCAGTCTCAATTGTCGATGTCAGTAGGGGGAGTGTTTGTCATAACCCCAACGACTCGTTAATGCATGGTCAACGCCCAAATGATCGAGGATTCGAGCGACCATGAAGTCTACCAGATCTTCAACCGATTTGGGATTGTGATAAAAGCCAGGCGCCGCAGGCATAATAGTGACACCTAAGCGCGATAGGTTGAGCATATGCTCTAAGTGTATGGCATTAAAGGGAGTTTCCCGCGGAACGAGGATCAGTTGACCACGTTCTTTTAACACCACATCCGCTGCGCGTTCGAGCAAATTATTGCTCATTCCCGTCGCAACAGCTGCCAGTGTCCCCGTTGAGCAAGGACAAATCACCATTTGTTTGGGTGCAGCACTGCCTGAGGCTGGCGGCGAAAACCACTCATCCTTGCCTAATACCACTAACTCGCCAGATAAAGTTGCATTCTTTTCTGCAAGCACCTCTAACAATTGCGCCTTAGCTTTATCGCTGTTAGCACTGAGTTGCAAGCCGTGTTCAGTCGCCAGCACCACACGTGCAGCGCTTGAGATCATTAAAAAAACTTGGTAGCCCGAGGCTAATAAGCATTCTAATAACTTCAAACCATAGGGCGCGCCCGAGGCCCCTGTCCAGGCTAAGCTAATGGCTTTATCTGATTTGGCATAGGCCATATTAGTCCGCCTGCTGAACAAACTGAGGGCTGACTTCAAGCGCCGCCAACAGTTTCTTATGTAATCCGCCAAAACCACCGTTACTCATCACCACGATAGTGTCACCCGCTTTTGCCGAGGCAGCCACTTTAGCGACAACATCATCAATTTGATGTAGGACAGTCACAGGGATCACCGCTGCTTCCATCGCCTCTTTCATATTCCAATCGATAGTATCGGCTTGATATAAAAAGGCTTCGTCCGCTTGCAGCATTGAATGGGCCAAAGTGTCTTTATGCACTCCACTCTTCATCGTGTTCGAGCGCGGCTCTAATACGATAGTGATTTTGGTCTGCCCGACTTTGGCACGCATGCCCTTAATGGTGGTCGCTATCGCCGTTGGATGGTGGGCAAAATCATCGTATACGCTGACGCCGTGGACAGTGCCCAACAACTCTAGGCGACGTTTCGGCGGTACAAAGCGGGTTAATGCATCAATCGCAGCACTCGGTTTAACCCCAACATGGCGCGCGGCTGCAATCGCCATCATAGCGTTTTCAATATTGTGCTGACCAATCAGCGTCCATTCGAGCACGCCTTGTGATTCGCCGTCGAAGAAGACTTCAAACTCATGGCAATCATCACTTAAGGCCTTAGCATGCCAACCTTTAGTCGCATCAGTGGTATGGAAGGTCTCTTGTTCGCTCCAGCAGCCCATATCAATGGTTTGCTTTACCGCGTGGGAATCGGCTGGCCAAATCACTTTGCCTTGTCCTGGCACAGTTCGGATCAAATGATGGAACTGTTTTTGGATCGCCGCTAAATCGGCAAAAATATCAGCATGGTCAAATTCGAGGTTATTAATCACCAGCGTACGGGGATGATAATGCACAAATTTAGAACGCTTATCGAAGAAGGCGCTGTCGTATTCATCGGCTTCGACCACAAAAAATGCCGATTCCCCTAAACGGGCCGACACGCCAAAGTTTTGTGGCACGCCGCCAATCAAGAAACCGGGTTGATAACCACAGTCCTCTAAGATCCACGCCAGCATGCTTGAAGTGGAGGTTTTTCCATGGGTACCAGATACGGCTAATACCCAACGCTCAGGCAGAATATGATCGGCTAAAAACTGTGGTCCAGAGGTGTAAGGGATCCCAAGGTTTAATACCGCTTCGACACAAGGATTACCTCGGCTCATGGCATTACCAATCACCACAAGATCGGGATAACTGCCCGCTTCACCTAACTGACTTGGATCAAAACCTTGAATAAGTTCAATACCTTGCTCTTCAAGCTGCGTACTCATCGGTGGATAGACGTTGGCATCCGAGCCTGTCACTCTGTGCCCTTTTGCCCTAGCCAAGAGTGCTAGGCCACCCATGAAGGTTCCACAAATTCCTAAAATATGTACGTGCATACCGCTCGCTCTGATGTTTTTGAATTCAAGGCTATTCTAATCCATAGCACAGCAGATTGGCAGGTTAGGAGCTCGGAAAAGCCACATCTTCGGCAAAGATCCTGAGAACGGAATAAATTTTAACAATTGGCTGAAGTTTAACTAACAGAATTATGCCACTAGGCTCACTTATCCGCGCAAGCTGGCATAGAGCTTGGGATATTGACTGCGGTGACGATTAAAGAGGAATTGACGTAGGGCTTCTCGCTCTTCGGCTTCGGCCTGAAATCTGACAATCGCCAGTCCCTCTTCATGGCGGATAGGCTCGATTTTAACCCGCATGGTTTCACCCTCGGGCAACTGTAATTGCAGTTCTTGGCTATCGACCAACTGTTCAAACTGTTGTGACGATTTAGCACGAATCGCCATGCCAGAACTCGATAAAGACACCACAGACCATTGTTCGCCCTGATCTTGGTCGAAGATCCACACATCTTCAGGCTGAGTCAAACGCCAACTCCGCTCAGCCCCTTTTGCGTCTAACACTTCAGGCACCCCAAGAGTTGGCTGTAATTGGCCAAAATCATCGAGACGCATCTCAAGGGGAAACCAGAGCTTATAGGAGCCGACTTCAGCCAATAGGGTCAACTTGGCCTTACCCAATAGCGAGGCAAGCGCCTGTGGCACCTCGGTTTTGACCGTTAATACATGGTTAACCAAAGGCTCAGGATGAGCGTCCTCAGTGCTATGGGTTATGCGATTGGGGGAAAATAGCTCTCTAAAACAAGCTAATTCCTCTAAGGTTAAATGCGGCTCATCAACCATACGACAACCTACTCAGATGAATCACTTGTACAAAAAATTACCACCAAAGCGTGATTCTGTATATTTTTTCAGCGATTAATTTGCAAAAAAAGAAAAGTAGGCTAGCAAGGTTAAGATCTGACTCCAATTACCCATTTGCACTATTTGAAGATGGATGATTCCTGAATTTAAGCAACTCACTTATCTTTTTGCTGACTGGCAGGAGGGGCGAATAACAGCTTAAGCCGCTCTGAAAAGCCCAGCCCCTTAGTCGTGACATCACTAAACATATCGCGCCATTCGCTAAAGGTCACTTTGATTGGATTAAAACTGTTGACGGGTTTAGTGATGCCGTAAATCACGGTTTCCTCTTCAGGAACAAAGGTACCGAAAAGTTTGTCCCAGATAATCAAGATACCGGCATAATTTTTATCGATATATTGCGGATTACGCCCATGGTGCACCCTGTGGTGGGAAGGCGTATTAAACAGCCATTCCAATGGGCCGAGTTTTCTCACCGCTTGGGTGTGCACAAAAAACTGTAATCCCAAATTGAGCAGCACCACAAAAACCACCCAATTAGGGTCGAAACCCAAAATTACCAACGGCAACCAAAACACCCACATACCAGCGAAGGGATACATCAAACTCTGGCGAAACGCGGTGCTAAAATTCATATTCTCCGAACTATGGTGCACCACGTGGGCCGCCCACATCCAACGCACTCTATGGCTCGCACGATGGAACCAGTAATAGCAAAAATCTTGGGCAATCATCAGCAGCACAAAGCTGAATGGCCCCATTTGAATATCGAATAATTTCCAACCAAATACCGCAAGATACAATTTAGCGATCAGCAAGCCCGCCAAAATATCCATTCCTTGGTGCATGGCGGCGAGGCTAAAATTACACAACACTTCCTTTGGATAGTAACGGGCGCTAACGGGCAGTTTCTGTCTTCTGTCACCTAAGTACCATTCCAGCAACATGCAGACAAAAAACAGCGGGGCAAGTACCAGTAACAGTACTTCGGGATGATTAATTAACGCTGCGATATCCATATACCTTTATCCTATTGTTATTATTGTATTAAAGCGTAAATTTGCCTATGTTCTACCAGCGAGCGTAATGATCCTCGGTTAATCCCAATACATTGTTGAGTTGGAATTTCCGCCCCTGATTGTCAATGATAAAACCGCTAAAAAGCCCCAGATATTGACGGAAGTTACTCTTCAGCAAGATAAAATTGCGTTTCTCACTACGGCAATTTCTCGCGGTAAACTCTAAATCGACACGGCCATCGTGACTATGAATACGCCAGAGATCTGTGCCCTGCTGGCCATGACGGTCAAATTCAAATTGTACTGGTCCGAGTAAATGCCGCTCACCATTGATCCAAAACACATTTTCATTAGCACCAGTTTCATTCACGCCCGCAGCAAGATTTAATCCAATCACTCCGTCGTCAATTTGCGCACTCAGCGATGCCCAACGCCAACTGGTATCTCGGCGCATAAATCCCGCGGAAAAATCATAGCCTGCGAGGGCGAAATTTAATGGCTGCGGTTCATGGTCTATGGTGAGTTGTCCTTTGACCGACAAACCATTGTGTTTTTGGGTATAGGTCCAGCCGTTGTATCCCGTGGGGCTACACATGGCCATAGGTAAACTTAAAGGCAATGCATGTAAGGTTAAATCGGCTTGAATGCTTTTAGTATCAATGACTAAATGCCAACTCCCCTCTTGGATTTTAAAGGTTATGCGCTTACCTTTGCCGCCAATGGTTGCCGTGCCATTGGCTGGAGAAGGCGTCATCCGGTAGCCAAACCCAAGGGGTTTTAGCCAGTCATACTGAGTTAACCTATTGTTTTTAATATCATATAAATAACAAAATCCACTGCCAAGGTAGGCGATATCCGCGAGCGCAACACCAATAATATAACGGGGCGTAACGATAGAAATAAATTGGAACTGCTTATAGTCAAACCGTTTCGCCCAAGCCGATGCGGGCTTATCCATAGTATCGAAATAGGCAAAATCCGCTAAACCTAAGCGACTGACTATACCGTCGAAATGACCAAAATGTGGCTGACCTTTGGCATTGATCAAACTGTCGGGGGCGATTTGGGTGATAATCCTAGACATAACTTCGCCTTTGCTTTTGCACTCGAGGGAGCATTTATGCTCTCTTATTTAATGTTGAATTTTTACTCTAACCTGTCATTCATTGCATTAAAAGAGTGCAAGCTCAAATTGTTGTGATTTTGTTACCGAGAGGAGTTCGGTTTAGTTTCCTCAAAAAACCATTAAAAAAGCGCCCAAAGGCGCTTAGTTGAGACAAACCCACTTAATCAAATATTGACGAATCCAGTGGAACACCTTAGCCGTTAAAAACGATAGCTGATACCAAAGTTTACCCCTTGCAACTCTAACTCTTTCATCGGCACATATTGGTATTCGAGGTTTAGCCCAAAGCCCGAGCGAAAACGATATTGCCAACCGATAGCGCCGTAAAAGCCCACATCGTCCGAATCCATCTCCTGCTTTTCAAACTCATAACTCACTTTAGTGTAGGCTGCACCAAGTTTGGCATACAGACTATTACCACGAGACAGAGCATACTCACCGTAAGCAGTAGCTCTCACGCCTTGGTAATCTAAGTCTTTTATATCACTGATCGCACTAACAAGCGCACTCGCCACGCCACCAGAGCCCGCTAAATATCCCGCTTCAAATCCAAAATGCTCGTTGAGCATATAGCGGTAATACAAGTCGCCAGTAAATGTATCACCCGCATCATATTTACCGCTTTTAGTTTCAAACTCTTGGGAACCATAGCCTAAGCTGCCGCCTAACACATGGGGTGAATCGGTGGCATTGGCATTACCAGCAAAACCAGCACATAAAGCGAGAAATAACACGCAAACATTTATTTTTAAGTACTTCATATTGTTAATATTCCATTATTATAAGGTAGTCATATCATAGCCCCCAACCCTGTACAAAAACTGAACACCTATGCATTGTGGCAACAGAGATGATTTCTGGTATGCTGTAACCACTTTTTACTAGCATGAGATTCCACATGAAACGGTTATTATTGACGCTGACTTTTCCTTTACTTTTTGTAGGCTGCGCGAGCCAAAATCCGACTCATATGGCATTTAGTCCACAGGTTCCAGATATTAGCCAACAGACTTCAAGACCGCTGCAAATCTCACTAGACACAATCGACACTCGTAACGCCGAATACGTTGCGCGTTTTATGGAAGAAGGCACCAAAACCCGTTTAGTCGGCCCAAGCGAGCCCCCTAAGTTATTGCTCGACGAAGTATTTCGTAACGGTTTCACTCAAGCGGGATACCAAATCGATCCCAGTGCAACCAACTCTGTTCAAATTCAATTAGAAGAATTACAGATGGATGTCACCAAAAAGACCTTTGGCTACGAAGCCAAACACAGCGTCCGTATCGCAGTCCAAGCACGTAATTCCAATCAAGAATTGGTCAAACGCTATAAAGCCAAGGGGGTCTTAAAAGGCCCATTAACTCCTGACTTTGCCACCTTAGAAATGGATATGAATAAGCTCCTCGGTCAACTCACAGGGGAGATTCTAAATGACCCAGAGTTAAACCAGTTTCTACAACAATAATTGCGCAAGTTTATAATGATTAAGGAAAGAATGATGTTTCGTTGGATATCCGCACTTTTAGTTCTCTGTGCAAGTTATAGCAGCTGGGCGGCAATCGACATTCAACCCGATAGCTTGTATCCCCAGGTCGAGTTTGATACGAGTTTAGGTAAGATTGTCGTCGAACTCGATAGAACTCGCGCGCCGATTACGGTTGATAACTTCCTCACCTATGTGGTCAAAGGCGAGTACAACAATACGATTTTCCATCGCGTGATCAGTGACTTTGTGGTGCAAGGCGGTGGGCTGAATCCACAATTAGAAGAGTTGCCAGCGGGCAAGCCGATAGTCAACGAGTCGGGTAATGGTTTATCAAATAGCATGGGCACCATCGCCATGGCGCGCGATAACGAGCCCCATTCTGCCACCCGCCAGTTTTATTTTAATGTTGCGGACAATACAAAGCTTGACCCATCAAAACGTCGTTGGGGATATGCGGTATTTGGTGAAGTGATCGAAGGTAAGCAAGTCCTCGAAGCCATGGCTGTGGTAGAGACCACGACTAATGCCAAACTGAATTGGCCCGATGTGCCAGTAACTCCTATCATATTGAAAACAGCTAAATTACTCCCCAAAAAATAATCGAAAAAAATTTGAGCAAAAGCCCTAATCCTCCATCTATACTGTACAAGCAGAAAGAAAGGAGGCAAGGGTGACGATTGAAGAATTTATCGATAATAAAGCGCCCCAACTTGCAGTATATGGGAAAGCATTTTTGAGTGATGAACTCGATTTCTGCGAGATCCAGCTCTATTTATGGGACACACTTGAAGAATGGCAACAACTCATTCCAACAAGTGAAGCGCAAACAGAAATGGAAACCGTGTTTTGGCACTTGCTCCATAGCTTTAGTAAGTGGCCAGACTGGATGATCCGCGGCAATAAGTACCTGTGTCAGCAGTTGCATGCTTGCTGTGACTTCCTCTGTTTGGGAGGCCAAATGCCCTCGGGTTGTATCGGTATCCGACCTTGAACAATCCCTTCTTAAAAGACTCAGCTTGCTGAGTCTTTTTATTTTTAGCTTTTGCAAACAAAATCGCTCTGAGTATCAAAAGGAGATACCTTGCCCCTTGAACCTAACCACATCTTACCCGTAAGCTAGGCGGATTCGACTCTTCGGCTAATACATATGTCCGTACCCAGTTTTACTCGTCGCACCTTAGATTCCTTGAGTGTTTATTACCATAAACGCGTTTTGATCCTGCTATTACTCGGTTTTTCTGCTGGCCTACCATTAATGCTAGTCTTTTCAACCTTGTCATTTTGGTTACGGGAAGCAGGTGTCGATCGCACCTCTATCGGTTATTTCAGTTGGATAGCCTTAGCCTATGCCTTCAAATGGGCCTGGTCACCGTTAGTAGATAGATTATCACTCCCTTTACTGACGCGCTTTTTGGGCCGGCGACGCGGCTGGATGTTGTTCGCCCAGTTATTACTGGTCGGTGCAATTTTGGGGATGTCTTTTAGTGATCCCGTTAAAGATCTCGAACGCTTAGCTTTGTTTGCATTAATGGTTGCATTTGCGTCTGCGACCCAAGATATCGTGATTGACGCCTTTCGCATTGAATCGGCTCCCGAAAAAATGCAAGCAGCCTTAGCGGCGGCCTATCAGGTGGGTTATCGCAGCGCCATGATTGTGGCGACCGCAGGCGCGCTGACCATCGCAGCTTGGGTTGAGCCAGGTAATACCGAATATAACTTAATCGCTTGGCAAACTTCCTATTTAGTCATGGCTGGACTGATGTTTATTGGGGTTTTGACTACGCTCTTTAGCCAAGAGCCACAGGTCGATACCCGCGCCGCCGATGAGACCGAATTAGCGGTCAAACAACGCTTAAGCGAGCGTTACCCTAAACCTATAGCTGCGAGTCTCTCGTGGATTTATACCGCCAGCATCCTGCCCTTTATCGACTTTTTTAAACGCTATGGCCGTAGTGCTATCTTGATTTTATTGCTGATTTCCTGCTATCGCATCTCGGATATTGTGATGGGGATTATGGCCAACGTGTTTTATGTGGACATGGGATTCACTAAGGAAGAAATTGCCTATTTAAGTAAAATCTATGGCCTTATCATGACCTTGGTTGGCGCAGCCTTTGGCGGAGTCCTGTTAGCCCGCTTCGGTACCATGAAGATATTATTTCTTGGCGCGCTGTTGGTTGCTGTCACTAATTTGCTCTTTGCTTGGCAAGCGGTCATTGGTTATAACGTCAGCTTTTTAACCTTTGCCATTTCGGTGGATAACTTCAGTGCGGGGATTGCCACCGCGGCCTTTATCGCCTATTTATCAAGCCTCACCAGCAGCGGCTATAGCGCAACCCAATACGCCCTGCTCTCTTCGATTATGCTGCTCTTCCCTAAGTTTATTGCGGGTTTCTCGGGCGCCTATGTCGACGCATTTGGTTATGTGAACTTCTTTGTCGCTGCCAGTGTGATAGGCTTTCCTGTGTTGTTACTTATTCATTTAGTGAATAAATACGCCCCCCACGTCAGTAACAAACCAGACCAAGAATAATCAGATATAAAAAAGCCCCAAACCGTAAAGGTTTGGGGCTTACTGTATTTTCCACGCTTAAGTTAGCTTAACGCGAACTCAAGCCAATTTTCATGATTAATCGCGGAAGTTATTGAACTGGAAAGGCTGACCAAGATCTGCTTGACGCACTAACGCCATCACAGCTTGTAAATCATCGCGGGCTTTGCCCGTCACACGCACTGTGTCGCCTTGGATCTGCGATTGCACTTTAATTTTGCTATCTTTGACCATCTTAACGATTTTCTTGGCGATATCCGTCTCGATGCCCTGCTTAAAGCGCACTTTCAGGGAGAAAGTCTTGCCACTGTGAACTGACTTTTCGTCGACATCCATAGTCGAAGGCTCAACATTACGCTTGCTCAATTGGGAACGTAAAATATCCACTAACTGTTTGCACTGGAAATCGTCTTCTGCGGTGAGCGTCACCACATGATCTTTGTAATCGATGCTTGCATCTTTACCGCGAAAATCAAATCGGCCGCTGAGCTCACGGCGAGAGTTTTCGACCGCGTTACGTAACTCAACCTCGTCAACTTCAGACACAATATCAAATGAAGGCATAGTTGCCGCCCCTTAGGTGATTGTAAATACCCATAGTTTACCGACTCCCTCCCCCAAGTTGAAGGTTAACTTTGTCCCAGCAAGATAAAACTCGGCTTAGGGATGACTTTGGCGACACATTTTCCTATTATGGCGTCACACTAAGATAATCAAATTGTATTTGTGATAACTAAACACACCCTATTCAAACTGGCTTTAGCCGTAGCCTTTGTCGTGATCAGTTATCTGGTGTTCTCCAGACCAACCTATTCGCAAAGCATCCCCCATATCGATAAAGTAGGCCATCTTGGAAGCTTTTTCTGCCTCTCGTATCTGACCTATCTCGCCTTTCGTCCTAAGTGGTATTGGCTCTCACTGGTACTTGCAACTTACGCGATGTTAATTGAGATTGTGCAATCCCGCCTACCCTATCGCAGCGCTTCAATAGGTGATGTGTTGGCTGATTTTGCGGGTATTGCCTTGTTTTATTTTTGTCTTTGGGCCTATCGAAAATATGTTAGTGCCGCACAACTCAAGGAAGAATAATGTTAGGCCAAGATGTGCCATTAGCTATAGAGTCTCAAGTCACTAACATCGCGATTTTAGGCGCAGGTGCTGTAGGGCAATTGATTTGCCATCAACTGCATTCGGCGGGATTAGCGGTAGGCTTAATTGCACGGGACTCCTCGGTATCAAACCTTGAAGCAACTGATTGGCAAGACTTGGTATTTAGCCCTTTGTCCCCAAGCGATGCCGTTACTGACTCTGTGTCCTATCGAGTCCCGCTGCTTAGCGCCGACAAAGCCCACTTACAGCAAGTACAACTGTTGATTGTGTGCGTAAAAGCTTATCAAGTCATTGATGCGATAGGTCCTTTACTCAACAAGTTATCGCCACAATGTCATATCCTATTATTACATAATGGTATGGGGCCACACCTCGCGCTCGCACCAATGTTAAATGGCCGCGGCCTAAGCTTAGGCACTACCTCGCAGGGCGTATTACGTCAGTCATGTTGGCAAGTTAAGCAAACCGGCCAAGGCTTAACCCAGTTGGGTCATTTTACTGGCCCGGCGCTACCACAAACGCTTAGAGATAACCTATTACATGCCATCCCAAACAGTGAGTGGGTTGAGGCGATTATCCCCTGTCTTTGGCAAAAACTGGCCGTAAACGCCGCAATCAATCCTCTTACGGCGCTGCATCAATGCCCCAACGGCGCTTTGGCTCAAGCTGAGTTTAGTGAAACCATTGCTAGTATCCTAGATGAATTAGTCGACGTTGCCGCACATGATGGGATTGAGCTCGACAGGCACTTCTTAGAGGAGCGCGTCTATCGAGTGATTGAACTCACTGCCGCAAACTTCTCATCGATGCACCAAGATGTTGCAAACCACAGACTCACCGAGATAGACCAAATTAATGGCTATATTTGTGACCGCGCCAACGCGCACAGTTTAAGTGCAGCAACTAATGCCAAGATGGTCAGCGCTATTAAACAGCTTTCGGCAATAACGTTACCACGATAATCATATATTCAATTGATTTTAAATAGATTTAATATAAGCCTGCCGTAGAAAATCATTCTCGATAATACTTAACAGTGTTTAAATGCACCCTAATTGGCTTTTTTACATTTAACGCACCAAGGGCGCGCACCAAGTCAGGGTGCGCTCATCTATTTTTGCACTATTTTGCAGCAAAAATAAGATTTATTTGGGTGCACCACACTATTAACATAATGATAATAAAACGTTTATTGTTGTGGCCTAATTCCTGCTATATCCGATGAACTGATGCCTGATGTTCGTTGGAGAATAAAGTTGAAACTCATCACCGCAATTATTAAACCTTTCAAAATTGATGATGTACGTGAAGCGCTGACTCAACTGGGCGTCCACGGCATGACAGTGACTGAAGTGAGGGGTTTTGGCCGGCAAAAGGGGCACACAGAGCTCTATCGCGGCGCCGAATATGCTGTCGACTTTCTTCCCAAAATGAAGCTTGAAATCGCGATCCACTCAGAGCTTGAAGAAGCTGTAATCGAAGCCATCATCCAAGCAGCTCGCACAGGCAAAGTCGGTGACGGTAAAATTTTTGTCACTCCGCTCGAACAAGTGATCCGCGTTCGCACCTCTGAAGAAGGGAGCGATGCCATATGATCAATCCAAAATCTAAGTGCAGTTATCAAGCGTTACTTATCCTCATCGCGAGTAGCTTTACAGCTCCAGTATTCGCCGATGAGGTGCAGTTAAGTGGTGCCAACACCGCGTGGATTTTAAGTTCATCAGCCTTAGTATTACTGATGACGCTCCCTGGACTGGCATTGTTTTACGGTGGACTGGTGCGTAGCAAAAACGTGCTCTCCATTTTAATGCAGTGTTTTTCGATTGCTGCTATTGCCTCAATACTCTGGTTTGTCGTGGGTTACTCTATCGCCTTCGATACAGGCAATGGTTTTATCGGTGGGCTAAATAAAGCATTTTTAGCCAGCATTGGTCGTGAGAGTATGAGCGGTGACATTCCCGAACCTTTGTTTATGCTATTCCAAATGACCTTCGCCATTATCACGCCAGCGCTGATTATCGGCGGCTTTGCTGAGCGAATGAAATTTTCTGCGGTACTCATATTCTCAAGCACTTGGCTGCTGTTAGTCTATGCACCTATCACCCACTGGGTATGGGGTGGCGGCTGGTTAGCCAAGCTTGGGCTCTATGACTTTGCCGGCGGCACAGTCGTACACATTACCGCAGGGGTAGCGGCACTGGTTGCGGCAAAAGTACTTGGCCCACGCAGGGGATTTTTAAACTCAGCGATTATGCCCCACAACTTGACCATGACTGTCACAGGTGCGGGCATGCTGTGGGTGGGCTGGTTTGGCTTTAATGGCGGCAGCGCCTTAGGCGCCAATGGTACAGCGGCAATGGCGATACTCGCGACCCATTTGGCGGCGTCGATGGGTGCCATCACTTGGGCTGGGATTGAATGGTATAAATTTGGTAAAGCCAGCGCACTTGGTATCGTTACAGGTATGGTGGCGGGTTTGGGAACAATCACGCCTGCATCGGGTTATGTTGGCCCAACTGGAGCCTTAGTGATTGGTTTTCTTGGCGGGGTGGTCTGTTTCTTTTCAACGGTTTACATTAAACAAAAATTGAAGATTGACGACTCTCTCGATGTATTTCCTGTCCATGGTGTAGGCGGCATCCTCGGTACGTTGCTCGCAGGCGTTTTTAGTTCGACTCAACTTGGGATCTTTAGCGGCTATGGTTTTGCCACTGTTAACGACACTATGATTGACCAACTCGGCGTCCAAATGATTGGTATCGCGGCGACCTTTAGTTATACCGCAGTAGTGACTTGGCTCTTGTTTATCGTTATTAGCAAACTCCTTGGAGGACTGCGTGTCAGCAGTGAGCAAGAAGTGAATGGGCTCGATCTTTCTGAACATGAAGAAACGGGTTACAGCCTCTAAGCACATCAACCTCTGCGCAAAACCTATAACCGTCAGGATACCTATCCTGACGGTTGTTGTTAGTTGCGTTTCTTCAGCCAAAGGGCAAGCTCATCTAATTTCATCGGTTTAGCGAATAAATATCCTTGCAGAAAATGCACATCACGACTGATTAAATAATCCGCCTGTTCCTGTGTTTCTACCCCTTCTGCTACAGCGACATAATTCATTTTATGGCAGAGTTCGATAATAGTATCGAGCACATGGGAAGTGACCGAATCTTGGCCTATGGTATCGATAAAGCACTTATCTATTTTAAGGTAGTCCAAGGTAAAGGTTTGCAGCAGCGATAAGGTCGTCTGTCCGGTGCCAAAATCATCAATAGCGACTAAAATGCCAAGCTCACGCAATGCTGTAATTCGCTCGCACATATCCGCCGTTAATAGCTGCCGCTCGGTAATCTCAATCAAAGGTTGAACACCAATTTGAGAAAAAGCATCCTTTAAATAGCGAAATTTAGCTTCAATATCACTTTGAATAAAATGCTCAGGTGCTACGTTAAAGCCAATTCGAAACCCTGGCTGCACGGAAAACAAACTAAAATCGGCTAAAGCGCGTTCAAAAATATAATTAGTTAGCGGCACGATCAGTTGGCTCTGCTCCGCGATGGGAATAAATAGATCTGGCCGCACCAAGCCCATTTGCGGATGTAGCCACCGTACTAATGCCTCAACCCCTTTAGCCTTACCGTCTTCAGTACAAATAATAGGTTGGTATACAAGGAAAAATTCTTTATTTTCGATCCCGCTTCTAATATCGTCAGCCAGTGAATAGCGGTTTTTTTTACGCCAAAGATGTAAACCGACTAACCAAGTAAATGCCAAAAAAACGGGGAGCGATAGCCCAAAAGATATCCAGAAGAAGTACCAAAAAAACGCTTGCGAGACCTCAAGTAGGATCACCAATTCCGAATTATCAGCCTTTACGGCAACAACTTTCCCATCTCCAAACTGTGGCACAGTCGGTAATGTCGCGCCCTTCAACCCCAACACCACATTCAGCACAGGACGAGGAAACACCTCTGGCTGAATAAAGCTGTCGATAAAATATTGCCCTTCAATAATCACAACCGCTCCACTCGTTTGGTTGGCCTGCGTAGCAATAACAATGATGGCAGGGACACCTAAACGCGCAGGCGTTTCAGGAACAATAAAATAAGTAGGCTCTTTTAGGGTCGGTTCAGGCAAGAGTGTGTTCAGTGGAAAATCAATTTCACCATTTGTGGATGAACAATAAAAACCATGAGCATTAAAAAGCAGTACACCACGATAATAGGGCTTAAACTTCATATACTCATTCAGGTCACTACAATCACCTTGACTAAGAGTGATGGCATACTGGCCAATTGACTCAGACTGGCTTAATAAATCCTCAAGCCGTTTGAGATTAAACTCACCAACTTCATGCACCTTTTTCTCAACCAAATAACTCGTCACCATAAAACTGGATGCGATAGCCAAGACAACAGGAACAGACAACATAATGAATAAATGCTTGCCTGAAAGATCGTACTGAGAGATGAATAAGCGTAAAAGTGACGACAGGCTGTTAATACGATTCTGCATCCGGAATCCTTATCTTGTTGCCGCTATAGCGATTTATCTTGGTTAAACATTGCGTTGCATATGATAAATATAAAACAGCTCAAATACTCATCCCCACATCACGAGTATGGCAGCAACTGCAATGAGTGCTAGACCAAGCATTTCTTTTATTTTTACGCGTTCCTTTAACCAGAATGCGGAAATCAACATCATAAAAAAGATTTCCACTTGGCCTAAGGTTTTCACATAAGGGACAGTTTGTAACGACATCGCACTGAACCAACCAATAGATCCAAAACAACTTGTAGTACTGGTCAGCAAGGTTAACTTAGGCCGTTGTAACAGGCCGATTAATGTTTCTTTATCCTTTAAAACCAAATAACTGGCTAGCACGATTGTTTGCAGGCTAATCACCAACAACAACACCCAAGCCGCACTATGAGGAAAACCGACATCTAACCTCAAACTAGCTTCTCGCACCCAAAGCGAAGTCAGCGCAAAGGCGCTGCCACTGGCAATGCCCAGTATGACGGTACTAAGGGAGAGCTGCCTAAGCCCCTGCTTAGCACTCAGCAAAAATACAGCGATACCGCCCAAGATAACCCCAGCCCAGCCGAGTAAGGATAAATGGGTTCCAAAGAACAATGTTCCTAAGATTGCCGCGACTATTGCCTCACTCTTAGCAAGCCCGGCACCAATAGCAAAGTTTTGCTGCTGGAATAGCTTAACCATCAGGCCGGTAGCAAGGATCTGCATCATGGATGCGCCGATAATAAAGCCGAAAAATTCCGCCGTAAAATGTGGTAAGCCGACATTATTCCAAAGATATAATAGTGCAAGATACAAGGCCGCAATTGGGCCTGCCCAAATAAACCGCGCTAAGGTGACGCCCGCGACCTTAACCTCTTTACTCAGTTGGCTCTGAAAGGCATTGCGCCACGCCTGCATAAACGCAGCGAGCAAGGTAAACAAAATCCACATAAACCTATTTCCACCAAAGCATGTTCTCTTGCTTCGACGCAAAAGATAAGACAAGCATCATACCCCACATGGAAACATTAGACACGACACAAAGACTGATAAATGCTTTTGAGATCATACGCTAGTATGGTCATCGATAAAATAATCGCTATAAAAACGAATATAAAATATACATAATAATTTGAATATTAATTATGGATGTATAAATTGCATGAAAGAGCCAATAATTGATGCAATAAATGACGCCCATGTATAACCCAACACAGCCATTAAAACCGCGATAGATCCTAATTTAGGATGGAAAGCACTCGCGACAACAGGCGCTGAAGCTGCGCCCCCAATATTACACTGACTTGCAATAGCAAAATACAATATGGGCAGTTTAAAATACAAACAAAATAATAGTAGAATAATTATATGAGTAAAAAACCAAATCAACCCAATAATAAAATAGTAGAATATGGATTGAAATGAAGCAAACTCAATATTTAATCCAATATTCATAATCATAAAGTACAGCAAAAAAAATGAAACAAACCTGACTTGTTTAACAAACACATGTCTTGCATAGGTCATCGAGAGTAAAATACCTAAAATTGTTGACAAAATCATAGACCAAAAGAAACTTGATCCTAGGTTATAATGCAATAAATAAGGAAAACGATTGTTCACTGTTAGGGATAAAAATTCGGAGACCGAATGACAAAACAAAAAAATAAATAATGAAAAAGAAATGAGTAACATACAGCCAATAAAATGCTTTTTGCCATCTAACCTTGTTATATCATCTTCAATAAAAACAGGTAAATTGTTCAAATCAGCATCCAACATTCTATCAATCGCTTTTTGTTTTTTAGCCAAAAACAACAAAATAGTCATCCATACGCCAGAAAAAACCACATTTATCGTCATCATTACTGCAAAAATGGCCTCGCCAACTTGGTGAATTTCTTTGACTACAAGTTGGTTTGCTGTACCACCCAACCAGTTCGCCATTAATGTTGCCATGCCACGCCATGCTGCATCGCCACCTTGCCATAAAAGCTCTTCTGGAAATAATTTAGAGCCAATCCATAAACTAATTGGCCCTCCAATACAAACACCAACAGTTCCGATGAAAAACATCAATAAAATCTTTCCACCGACTGACTTTAATGTAATAAAATCCGTACTCACAATTAGCAAAAATAAACTAAATGGAATTAAATGCGCTTTAAAATAGTCATCAACACTTGACCTGCTTGCATCTACCACATTAAAAAAACTAAATACAGCAGGTAAGGTATAGCAAATAAACATGACAGGAAAAACACTATAAAAGCGTTTAAAAAAAAGACAAGATGAAGAGTTTAAATATAACACAACGACAAGAAGTGAGATTAAAAATATAACGATTCCACACTCTGAAGAAATCATTTATTTCACCCACTTTCTAACTAGCATTATTTAAAAAATTCAAAAAAATATTAGACTGTAATGAAAGTTCATCAGACTCTCGCTGGATTGACCAGTAAGTGCGTTTATAATCCCATCCTTTCAAATCGATCAAACATAACTCCCCCCGCTCTAACTCTTCTTTTATAGCCACATAGGGTAAAACACTCAAACCTATACCCGTTCCAATTGCACGTTTAATCGCCCCAATAGTAGACATACAAATGTCATTTCTGACATAAACGTTTAAACTTTTTAACAATTGAACAGCCCTAATATGTGACAGAGAGGACTCATGGTCAAAAACCCACAATTGTTCACTTAAAATATGACTAGAACATGCTTGCTTTGCTACAGGATGTGAGCACCCACTTACAATGCAAAGCTTATCTTGCATCCATTGCTCGCATACTAGATTTCTACTTGCAGGCTTGGCATCAATGAAACCTAAGTCGATTTCTTTCTCTGATACCATTTTTTCAATCACCAGACTATTCTCTATTATGAGTTTAATTTTTACGTCTGGATATTTATCTTTAAATAATGGGATCTTTCTGGATAAAACATAGTTACCAACCGTTTTACTACTACCGATCACTAAACAACCTTTAACGCCATCCTCAGCAAAATTAAAAAGCTTCTCTAATTCATTTCCCTTACTAAGCATTTCATTAGCATAAGGCAGAATAATTTTTCCATGGGCATTTAGCTCCAAGCCACCACCAGCTCTTTCAAATAGTCGACATCCTAGCGAGTTCTCTAATTCTTTCAGAGCCATACTCACTGCAGGAGTTGACATGTGCATCAGTTTTGCCGCTTTTGAGATCTGCCTCTCGGTACAGATAGCCTTAAAGATCATTAACTGCCTTAACGTAATGCGCATCTACATCCCCAATAAACTCCAGTTGGAACAAGATAAATGAAAGATACATTTTTTAACATGACTGATATCTAATTTTAATAAAGCGGTCTATTAGACCGCTTTATTTGATATGTTCTAAAAAAGGTATCTTGTTGAAAACGAAATCAAAGTATCGTCAAATTCATTATTACCTTTTGAATCTGAGTACTCGCCTTCAAAGTAGCTTACTGCTGCACCAAATGTTAATTCCTTCATCAGATTATAATCGACACCAATTGAATATTGACTCGCATCACTATTATTTAATGTTTTAAGATCTGCACCAGCATTTTTGGTAACTTTACCCAGACCAGCATCATCTTTAAGGTACTGAAACTTGAAATCATATTTATTAACAGGAATACTCATACTTAATAAATATGAATTGCCTTTAACATTTTCATAGATACTGGATTTAGAATACTGATATATCGCCCCCACTTTTATAGATGAAATAGCAACACCAGCAACAACTCTTGTTGCCTCTAACAAATTTAGTCCATCAGCATAGGCGAGAGAAAGATAACTATTTCCTTTTTTAAATGAAGGATCACCATATACTATACTAACAGCATAATTGTTTTGATTGTCAGCAAGCATTGGATTTTTTTGATTAAAATCATCATCGAAAGCATATGTAATGCCAAGAGACATGCCTGCAACTTTTGCAGTATTGATCGTGACTAAATCACCTAACCGGTCATTACCTGCAATAATCATATTCATATCACTTGATGTAATATTGAATAGATCGACTTTACCTTCTGAAGTTTTGAATACAGTATCATTTCGCCCAAAAACGACACTACCATATTTAACCTTAAAGCCTAAATATGAGTTACGCGGTTTAAAAATATTTGTATCATCATTATCAAAACTTTCAACTCCGGCTTCGAACTTATATATCAAACTAAAATCTTCATGCACATCATAATCACCTTTAATTCCAACGTATGAGGCAAAATTCTCAAGTGAAAAACCATTAACCTTTTCATTACCAGAAATACCATGACTAGAGTTTGATACACCAAGCCACAATCTCCCATAAAAATCTAAGGGCTCAGATAAAGCTTGATTAGAACAAAGTAATAAAGCAACAGGCACAAAACAATTGGTATATTTCATAAATTTCATCCTTTAACATAAAAACGTAATTATGCTAATTCTATGTTAAAGATTCCGTTTGAACCTTAATCACACCTCTAATATAAAAATGATTAATTAAAAATTATTTAAAACAATTTCAATTTTATTTAACCACAATAATTTATTGCGCAACATCACCATTTAGCAATTAATAAAAAAATATCATAAGTGATGATTACCTCAATAAAACTATAATTGGAGAATTATATGAAGTTAACACTTTTAAGTTTTGTCTTGTGCTCCATCTTTTCTACAGCATCTTGGGCTGCAAATGACAAAAATGATCTGGCCTCTTTTCATAAAGAAATGGGAGGATGCAAGAGCTGCCACACTCAACCTGGCAAAGTATCTGACAGTGAAACTTATGAAAATCAGCAATGTAAATCATGTCATGGTGAATACAGTGCTTTGGCTAATCCTAAACTAAAGCTAGATCCTCACGCATCACATTTAGGTGATATTAACTGTACAAGCTGCCATAAAGGTCATGAAAAACCCAAATTATACTGTAATGAGTGCCACTCATTTAAAGGGCTTGAGATGCCTTTTAATAGTGCACAATCTAAAGAACCATGGGATAAAGGTTGGGACAATGATGCAATCAGCAAGGCGATTGCAGCTGGTCCAAAAGAAACGACGGATGTCATTGTTGTCGGAGCGGGAAGCGCAGGGTTTAATGCTGCTATCGCAGCGAAAAAAGCAGGAGCGCAAGTAGTATTACTCGAAAAAGGCCCATTTAGTGGTGGTAACTCTATGCTTGCAGCTGGCGGTTACAATGCAGTAGGAACTGCTCAGCAAAAAGAACATAAAGTGGATGATAAAATTGAATGGTTTGTTGAAGACACAATGAAAGGTGGTCGCTATGCCAATGATCCAAAGTTAGTGCAAATATTAGCTGAGCAATCTGCTGATGGTATTAAATGGTTAGAATCTTTAGGTGCAAACATGGATGACTTAAAACGCTCAGGTGGCGCAAGAGTTGACCGCACCCATAGACCCACAGGAGGTTTAAGCGTTGGTCCACATATCATTGATGTATTGAGAAAAGCTTCAGTAAAAGAAGGGGTCGATACTCGGCTTAATTCTAAAGTTGTCAAACTTGTGATTGATAAAGACCAAAAAATTGTCGGCGTAGTCGTCCATGGAAAACATTCTGGCCACTATATGATTGCTGCTAAATCAGTTGTTCTAGCAACCGGTGGATATGGTTTTAATAAGGAAATGGTCGCATTTTATCGTCCAACGTTTAAAGGGATGACTAGTTCTAATAACATTACTTCTACTGGTGATGGTATTGAGCTTGCCAAAGCAATCGGAGCGAGTATGACCGATATTGATTGGGTACAAGCTCATCCAACTGTGGGAAAAGATAGCCGCATTTTAATCTCCGAAACTGTTCGAGGGGTAGGTGCAATTATGGTTAATAAAGATGGTAATCGTTTTGTCAGTGAATTAACGACTCGCGATAAAGCATCCGATGCCATTCTTAAACAGCCTGAACAATATGCTTGGTTAGTCTTTGATAATGAGCTTTATAAAAAAGCTAAAATGGTTCAGGGATATGACCATTTAGATATGCTTGAAAAAGCAAATACAGTTTCTGAACTTGCTAAAATTACAGGCATGAAAGAAAGCTCATTAGAAAAAACGGTTTCAAACTACAATCGTTATTTTAAACAAGGTAAAGATGAAGAGTTTGCTCGCGAACAAATGCCATTGCCACTAGAAAAGGCGCCTTTTTATGCCGTAAAAGTGGCTCCTGGTATCCACCATACTATGGGTGGTGTCGCCATTGATACCAAAGCTGAAGTGCTCGATATTCAAAGTAAACCATTAGTCGGCTTGTTTGCTGCTGGCGAAGTCACAGGTGGTGTACATGGGTATAATCGCTTAGGTGGCAATGCCGTTGCAGACACTGTGATTTTTGGAAAAATTGCAGGCACTAATGCGGCAAAACATGCGTTAGAAACTAAGTAACTCAAGCTCAGATGTACTAGTTCAGAGAGGCGTGGGAATCGCCTCTCGTCACATCTCATCGCAAGCTTTATTCATCATGATTATTGGCAATCAATTTATTGCCTGACTTCAAAAGCTCCCCAGCTATTTTTGAGAGGTTAATTTAACCTCTCTTTTTTTACTTGCTGGTATCAATTGGCTCGAAGGATTTGACTAAATCATCCATCGCTTTCATCTGCTTCAGATAATTTTCTAACTGGTGCAAAGGTAACGCACATGGACCATCACACTTAGCGTTATCTGGATCTGGGTGAGCTTCGATAAACAGACCTGCTAAGCCTAATGCCATGCCACTACGGGCTAATTCAGTCGCCTGAGCACGACGGCCTCCCGCTGAATCAGCACGGCCACCTGGGCGTTGCAATGCGTGGGTGGCGTCGAAAATCACCGGATAACCCGATTGCTTCATCTCGTCCATACCCAGCATATCTACTACTAGGTTGTTGTAACCGAAGCATGAACCACGTTCACACAGGATAATTTCATCATTACCCGCTTCATTAAACTTAGTGATGATATGGCGCATTTCGTGGGGAGCTAAAAACTGCGGCTTTTTCACGTTGATGATAGCGCCCGTTTTCGCCATCGCGACAACAAGGTCTGTTTGGCGCGCTAAGAAAGCTGGTAATTGAATAATATCAACCACTTCAGCTACAGGCGCACATTGGTAAGGCTCATGCACATCGGTAATGAGTGGCAGATTGAAGGTCTTTTTGATTTCTTCAAAAATCTTTAAGCCTTCTTCCATGCCTGGACCACGGTAAGAGTTGACAGAAGAGCGATTAGCCTTATCGAACGATGCCTTGAAAACATAGGGGATCCCTAGTTTTTGAGTCACTTCGGCATAGGTTTCAGCAATCGACATCGCGAGATCGCGAGACTCAAGCACATTCATGCCACCGAATAGCACAAAAGGTTTATCGTTTGCAATTTCGATTGAACCTAACTTTATGATTTTATTACTCATCGCAACATCTCTCTCAAATACTAGACTCTGTCCAGCGGAAAACTGAATATTGGCACTAGAGCGACTATACCGCAACTAGCTGTAAAATTTGGCCACAAATCCAAGCCATATACGTTCCTAACACATAACCAAATACGGCCAACAGCACCCCGACGGGAGCTAATGCAGGGTGAAACGCAGCAGCCACAACGGGCGCTGATGCCGCGCCGCCCACGTTAGCCTGACTACCTACCGCCATATAAAATAATGGCGCTTTAATTAGCTTAGCAATCAATAACATAAAGCTAGCGTGTACAATCATCCAAATAATACCCACTAAAAAATATAATGGTGTATCAAGGACCTTGCTTACATCCATATGTAAACCAATGGTCGCCACCAAAATATACAAGAACGCCGACGCCACCTTAGAAGCCCCCGCCGCCTCTAAATGGCGCATAGGGCTAAAGGACATGGCCAGACCAATGGTGGTCACAATCACCACTAACCAGAAGAACTTAGAGGTTAAGCTGTAATCCTCAGTCCAAGGGTAGTTGGCCTCAAAATAAGGGCCGAGGAAATCGGCGGCAATATGGGCCACGCCCGTGATGCCAAAACCAACGGCCACAATCAGCATCAAATCACGCAGGCTTGGAATACGCGCATTTTCAGCGTGATACTGCTCAACCTTGTTCTTTAAAGTCTCAATTGCTGTGGTATCAGCACCCGTCTTGGCATCGATTTCCTTGGCCTTTGACGCCATAAACAACAATACCGCCATCCAGATATTGGCCACAATCACATCAACTGTCACCATTACTGAGAAGATATTGCCGCCCACTTCATATATTTCTTTCATCGCGGCTTGGTTCGCACCGCCGCCAATCCAGCTCCCAGCGAGGGTCGTCATGCCACGCCACACCGCATCAGGGCTATCAACACCAATTAATGAGGGCTCGATAAAGGACACCACGAGCAACGCAATCGGCCCGCCAATCACAATACCGACCGTCCCAGTTAAAAACATGATCACCGCCTTAGGCCCAAGTCCTAAGATGGCTTTTAAATCCACACTTAAAATCAATAACACCAAACAGGCGGGCAATAGGTAGCGCGAGGCCACATAGTAAAGCTGCGATGTGTGACCATCGATCACCCCAAAGGTGTTTAACAACGATGGCAAGAAGTAGCAGAGTAATAACGCAGGAATAAAACGGTAAAACTTTTGCCAAAATGGATGACTACTACTGCTGGTATAAAACACAAATCCCAGAATGGTTGCCAATATTCCCAGCGCCACCGCGTCATTGGTGACTAATGCCGTGCTTACCATGTGTATTCTCCCTGTTTGGTACAGTTGTTATTGTATTTATGCTAAAAACTGCCGTTTGCAGTTAGTGGGCAAACTTCCCATTCACCCAGTTATTATTGTTTTTTAAGGAACAAGGAGAGCCTATAAGACTCTCCTTTAAGATTTAGTGATAGATTTCAGCGTGTTCACTGAGCTCTTTGAGCTGCATTTTGACGATTTCGATAACAGGATCATGCGGGCTGTTATCAACAAAGTGTTGCAGATCGGCCGCCGCGACATTGATACACCCCAGCTGCTGGGCAATAAAGGCGCGCTCCCGATTTAAGTGCACATCATCTGGATGCCACTGTAGCAGCAAGTTGCAACATTCCATCGCCGCCTCAAATTGATGCGACACGATACACCCCGCCTTAAGCTCATGCAGCATACGCGAAATCAGCTTCTTTACCGACGCCGCCTTTAAGTAACTTGGCTTAAGTTCAGCCGCATTACCCAACTCACCGCGCACTAACACATGCAGCTGGTGTTTCGTCAGCTCTTTGCCCGTCAGCGGATCGTGATAACGAACAACGCCACCAACGTTACTGCGAAGCACGGTATTACCCGGTAATAGCAGGGCCTCGAGCTCTAAATCGAGCTGCTTGGCCAGTAGCATCAATACCGTTGCCAGCGTGGTGCTATTACCCTGTTTAGTGATAAGACAAGTGCCCAAGTCCGCCGCTTCGGTGCTGAAGTAGTTGTCGCGAACACAGAACCCTAAATCCTGATAAAACCAACGAAACAAAGCCTTTAAGCGTTGCTGTTGATCTACCAGATAATGACTTAATACGGCTCCAGCCAATTCAAACCAAGCCCATTTCGCCGCTTCGAGGTTTGAAAAGCCAAGGTGAGCACCTACATCCAATGCCGACTCGGGCAAAGAAATGCCATCTTGCAGAGTGTATTTACCCATTAACCCAATAATACCGCTTGTTTAAAATGCGCCAATTTAGCCGCGTAGACCAACCAACCTATAGCGCCGAGAAAGGCGAATACTTTGAAAAGTTTGTTTCTGTTGGCTTTTATTGCAATTACACCCAAGGCAATATAAGCAACGACAGCGCCAATCTTTTCGGTCAACCAAGGATCCACAAAGGGATATTGCTTGATCATAAAGCACAAAGTTAAACCAGAAAGTAGCAAGAAAGTGTCAATCACATGGGGAGCGACTTTAAAGACCTTCTTGCCCATCAGTGCTGACTGACGTAAATGCAACACAAAACGAACGACAAAAAACAGCACACTCACGGCAATTAAGGTTAAGTGCAGGTGCTTAACAGCAGGATAAAGACTGTAAAAAGTTTCCATTGTGATACTTATGGCCAGTGACAAAGGCGCTAGTTTACCCTAATCATAACGCCAGACCAATGCCTAACACTCGAGATTCACAGACGGGCCCCGTCGCGCACTTTGCAGGAAACCATGATGAATTTAATGATAATTGACGATGAGTCCACTGAGTTTGCCGACACGGTAAAGCAAAAAATCGTCGAATTTAATCAGCAGCACTGGCAAACGCTGCAACGCCAAAACCTAGGCTTAAAGTTGCAGGATGAGCAAGGCACCTTACTTGCGGGCTTAAGCGGCAAGACCTTCGGCAATTGGTTCTTAATCGACTATCTGTGGGTGGATGAAGCATTTCGCCAGCAAAACATCGGCTCACGCTTATTACTCGAGGCTGAAAGCAAAGCCAAACAACGCGGCTGCCAATTTGTTCTGCTCGATACCTTAGATTTTCAAGCAAAACCTTTCTATGAGCGCCACGGATATCGTGTGCAGTGGGTACAGCAAGCCTATCCCGAAACCGGCAGTAAATTCTTTATGGTTAAGGTGCTGTAGCTTCTTAAAGATAAAATGTGATTTTAAGACGTCTTGTCATGAGCTTATAAAGACTAATAATCTCAACAGATACATAGACAACAACGCCATTGACGGGTAATCAATGGCGTTTTTTGGCACTCAGCTAGATTGGAGCAAATATTAAATTCCAATCAATCCCATCCACTTACCCATAGTGCATCTATCGTTGCTACCAAAATCCCGCACGGTAGCGACATTTTGGTAACCTAGCTCTGTGAGTTTTGCCCTGAGTTTTACTGCTTGTTCAAAACCATGCTCAAGCAATATATAACCATTGGGCTTTAAATAATCTCGAGCAGTTTTTGCAATGTAGTAAAGATCAGCAAACCCTTCATCGGCGGCAGTAAGCGCACTTTGTGGCTCAAAACGCACATCACCTTGATGTAAATGCTCGTCAGCCTCATCGATATAGGGTGGATTAGAAACAATTAAATCAAAGTCACGGGAAGTAATAGCGCTAAACCAATCGCTCTGCAGTATCTCAACCTGTTCAAGTTTCAGATTAGTGCGATTCGCCTTTGCCAGCGCGACCGCATCTTCCACTTTATCCACCGCGGTAATTTGCCACTCGGCGCGTTCAGAAGCCAAAGCCAGTGCAATCGCGCCGGTTCCCGTTCCCAGATCGAGCACTTTTGCATGACTTTCAAGGGGTAGGTTGAGGGCGGATTCGACGAGGATCTCAGTATCAGGACGAGGGATCAAGGTCGTGTCATTCACAATAAAGGGCAGTGACCAAAACTCACGCTCGCCAACAATGTGAGCCACAGGTACGCCTTGCTGACGCCGTTGCACCATTTGCTGGAAGCGTTTCCACTGTTCTACGCTCAAGGCTTTTTCAGGCCAAGTGTACAGATAAGCACGATTCTTATTGAGGCAATACAATAATAAAACCTCTGCATCCAAATGGGCGGATTCAGAGGTTGAAGCTAGCTGTACATAGGCCCATTGCAGGGCCTCGGCGATACAGGATTGATCAGCCAAAATTACCCCTGCTCATCAGCGAGTGCGGCTAATAAATCTGCCTGATGTTCTTGCATCAGTGGTCCTAAAATCGCATCCAAGTCACCCTCCATCACTTCGTTTAAGCGATATAGGGTTAAGTTAATACGATGTTCACTCACGCGGCCCTGCGGGAAGTTATAGGTACGAATCCGCTCAGAGCGGTCACCACTGGCGACCAGACTACGACGAGTTGACTCTTCAGCGCTGCGGCGTTTTTCATCTTCTACGGCTTGGATACGCGCCGCTAACACGCTCATCGCTTGTGCGCGATTTTTATGTTGCGAGCGTTGATCCTGACATTCCACCACAATCCCGGTTGGAATATGGGTAATACGAATGGCAGAATCGGTTTTGTTAACGTGCTGACCACCTGCGCCCGATGAGCGGAAAGTATCGACCTTAAGATCGGCAGGATTAATGGAAATCGCCTCAGCTTCAGGCACTTCATGCATCACTACCACAGTTACTGCGGAAGTGTGAACTCGGCCTTGGGACTCGGTTTCAGGTACACGTTGAACGCGGTGACCACCGGATTCAAATTTGAGTTTACCGTAGGCGCCTTCACCACTGACTTTAACGATGATTTCTTTAAAACCGCCATGCTCGCCTTCGTTCGAGCTCATGATCTCGAGCTGCCAACGGTTGGCTTCAGCATAACGGCTATACATACGGAATAAGTCGCCCGCGAAGATCGCCGCTTCGTCGCCACCCGCACCGGCACGAATTTCGATAAAGGCGTTAGTGTCGTCGTTAGGATCTTTTGGTAGTAACAGAATTTGCAGTTCGGCTTCGAGACGTTCAAGTTCAGCTTTAGCAGCCTTGATTTCTTCCTGCGCCATTTCACGCATTTCAGCGTCATCTTCTTCCAGCATTTCCTTAGCAGACTCGAGATCCGCCTGTGCCTGCTGGTAGGCTTTAAAGCCTGCAACCACTTCTTCTAACTGAGAATATTCTTTGGATAACGCACGAAAACGATCCTGATCGGCAATGACAGACGCATCACCAAGCAAAGCTAAGACTTCTTCGTTGCGCTCGAGCAAGCCTTCCAGCTTGCGGATAACGGATTCCTTCATTTAACTCGCTAACCTTAGTTTTTATCTAATCCGAGCGCTGTTCTTAACTGACCTAATGTATTCAAATCCCCCTGACGGCTCGCCACCGTGAGGGCTTGGGTGGGTGCGTGAATGAGTCTATTGGTCAGGCGATTGGCTAGTTCAATCAATACCTGCTCAGTGTCGCCCCCCTGCGCTAATTTATTCAGGGCGCGTTCCACTAACTCATCCTTTATCGCCATGCTCTGGCTGCGATACTCGCGAATACTATCGACCGACTCTAAAGAACGCACCCACTCCATAAAGAGGTGAGATTGTTCTTCAGTAATTAATTCAGCTTGCTCGGCGGCCTCCTTACGGGAAGCCTTATTCTGTTCAATAATGCTATGCAGGTCGTCCACTGTATACAGAAACGCATCGTCCAAATCGGCGACTTCCGGCTCAATATCCCGGGGAACTGCTATATCAACCAATAACATAGGTTGATGGCGACGCTGCTTTAGCGCTTTTTCTACCATGCCTTTACCAAGGATTGGTAGCGGGCTGGCGGTAGAGGATATCACGATATCGGCTTTAGGGAGAAAATCTGGTATCTGTGCCAGCGTAATTGCCGTGGCATTGAACTCTTCACACATGCTTTGAGCGCGCTCTAAAGTACGGTTTGCCACCACCATTGAGGCAACACCGTTATCTTTAAGATGCTTAGCTACTAGCTCTATCGTTTCACCAGCACCGATTAACAATACCTTAGTGGTCGACAACGAAGAGAAGATATGTTTTGCCATGCTCACGGCCGCAAAAGCGACCGATACAGCAGCGGCACCGATTTCGGTTTCGGTACGCACTTTTTTAGCAACAGAGAAAGTATTTTGGAACAAGCGGTCAATAGTTAAGGCGACAGTGCCGGCTTCTTTGGCTTTGACAAAGGCTTGTTTAACTTGACCAAGAATCTGCGGCTCACCCAGGATCAACGAGTCAAGACCCGAAGCAACGCGCATCAAATGCCTCACCGCCTCTTGTCCGTGATAATTGTAGAGGCAGGGCGCGACATCTTTATGCTCTAGGCCATGAAATTCTTCAAGCCATTCAATGATATCGGCCTCATCGCCATTGTTACAATACAACTCAGTGCGATTACAGGTCGAGACGATAACGGCTTCACCGGAGCGCGTACGACTGGCCAGACTCTTCATGGCATCATGAATTGTGTCTGGAGAGAAGGCGACTTTCTCACGCAGGTCTACCGTGGCTGTTTTATGGTTAATACCGATTGCTACAAGGCTCATCTGACTCTTTTCTAGATTCTTGGCGTCTATCTTAATAAGGGCATTCTACTGAATTGGCCCAACTAAAAACAGAATACGCTTAACAAAACCGAATAAAGGTCTAACTTCTTACCTAAATTTTCTATCAATGATAGACAATTACCGATTAGCACGACTGAAGTTATCCCAAGTGACTGCCAATGGAAATTTTACAAATGGCATTGGTATTCTTTCCAAGCCCTCGTATCATAAGGACTTTGGTATATCAGTTATAGATGAATAATTTGAAGCGCTTCACAAAATCCATTTTCTCTTGTATCGCCTTGAGCGGACTATTATTTTTAGGCGGCTGTGAAACACTGCCGCCTATGACCGATCTCAGCCCTATTACGGTCGATAATGCAGCCCAAGCTAAAGCGTGGGAGCTACAGGGTAAACTCGCCATCCGCACACCTGAAGATAAGCTCAGTGCCAATCTCTATTGGCGCCACAGCGAGGAGCGCGACGAGCTCACGCTCACGACGATGTTAGGTACTACAGTATTGACTTTGGAGGCGACGCCTCACTCGGCTCACCTACATATTGATGGCAAAGATTTTCGTGATAATAACGCCCAAGCCTTACTTGAACGCGTCAGCGGCTGGTCTATCCCGATTAATGATTTGCCCCTGTGGATCACAGGACAAACTGGCAGTTTAGATCGCGTCATCGCCGTTGATAGTACAGGTCAAACTAAGCAACTGCAAAATGTGCAAACGCCACCGCCTTGGTTAGTCACATTTTTAAGCTGGCAATCCCAAAGTGGCGCTAAGGTGCCTTACCAATTAACGCTCGAACGCGGTGATTTACAGCTCAAGCTTCAGCTCAATCAATGGCAAGCCTTAGGTAAACCCTCAATACTGCTCGGAGAAAAACCTTAGCATGTCCCAAGAGATTTCACGCAATTGGCCAGCTCCCGCCAAACTCAATCTGTTTTTGCATATCAACGGACGCCGCAGTGACGGTTACCATGAGTTGCAAACCCTATTTCAATTTGTTGACTGTTGCGATCAACTCGACTTTCGAGTGACTTACACACCTGAACTGATTTTGCACTCGAACATGTCAAACGTTGTCGCGGATAGCGATAACTTAATTCTGCGAGCCGCAAAATCACTGCAACAATCTACAGGTTATCCTGGCGGTGCAGAAATCTGGCTCGATAAACGTCTGCCCATGGGCGGCGGTTTAGGCGGTGGCTCCTCGGATGCAGCCACCACACTTGTCGCCTTGAATCAGTTATGGAATACCCAATTGTCTCATGATGAATTAGCGGCAATTGGATTAAAACTCGGTGCCGATATCCCTGTTTTTATTCATGGTTTCGCTGCATTTGCCGAGGGAGTTGGAGAGTGTTTACAGACGGTTAATCCCGCTGAATTATGGTATTTAATCATTGCCCCTGACGCCCATGTTTCCACCGCAGCGGTATTCCAAGATCCGCAGCTGCCGCGTAATACGCCTAAGCTTGGTATTGATACTTTACTGAGCCAATCTTGGAGAAATGATTGCCAAGAACTGGTCGTATCTAAATACCCTCAAGTTGCCAAGGCCTTAGGCTGGCTGCTAGAATATGCGCCGTCGAGAATGACCGGAACGGGCGCATGCGTGTTTGGGGAGTTTTCGTCGCAGCAGCAAGCTCTCGCAGCCTTGGCGAAATTACCGTCTGATATGCAAGGATTTGTTGCAAAAGGGATGAATATTTCGCCGCTCATAGTGCGACTCAATCGTCCATAAACTACTTTCTTCTAGAGCAACTTTTTTCACGATAGCCCACGGGTCCGCTCCCGTCCCCGCATCGTCGTTGCTCTAGCCACTAAAATATAAAGCAAACGCCTGAGGTTCATACAGTGCCCGACATCAAGCTCTTTGCTGGGAATGCCACCCCCAGTCTCGCTAAGAAGATAGCCGATCGTCTATTTTGTAAACTCGGAGACGCAGTGGTTGGTCGTTTCAGCGATGGTGAAATCAGTGTCCAAATCAACGAAAATGTACGTGGTGCCGATGTGTTTATCATCCAATCCACCTGCGCGCCGACTAACGATAACCTCATGGAACTGATCGTGATGGTTGATGCGCTACGCCGTGCATCTGCTGGTCGTATCACTGCTGTTATTCCTTACTTTGGTTATGCTCGTCAAGACCGTCGCGTCCGCAGCGCACGTGTACCTATTACGGCAAAAGTGGTTGCTGACTTCCTGTCTAGCGTCGGTGTTGACCGCGTTTTAACCTGTGATTTACACGCTGAGCAGATCCAAGGCTTCTTCGACGTTCCTGTTGATAACGTATTTGGTAGCCCAGTGCTATTAGAAGACATGGTTGCGAAGAAGTTAGATAACCCCGTGGTTGTCTCTCCTGACATCGGTGGCGTGGTTCGTGCTCGCGCAGTGGCAAAACTGTTAGATGATTCTGATTTGGCCATTATCGATAAACGTCGTCCACAGGCAAACGTTGCACAAGTGATGCACATTATCGGCGATGTTCAAGGCCGTGACTGCATTATCGTTGACGATATGATCGACACAGGCGGCACTCTGTGTAAAGCGGCTGAAGCCCTGAAAGAACATGGTGCAAACCGCGTATTTGCTTACGCAACTCACCCAGTGTTCTCTGGCAAAGCGGCTGAAAATATCACCAACTCAGTGATCGATGAAGTGATCGTCACAGATACCGTACCTTTAAGCCCTGAAATGCTGAAAGTGGCGAAAGTGACTCAACTGACGATGTCGGCAGTATTGGCGGAAGCCATTCGCCGTGTAAGCAACGAAGAGTCTATCTCTGCAATGTTCAGCCACTAATCTTACGGCACTTGCATAAAAAAACGCACCTCAAGGTGCGTTTTTTGTTTGCGCGTTTTAGCTTTGGTCTTAGTTTACATTTTAGGATTGAATCGACTTCTGCCTTATCCATCCACAAACCGCGCCTCAAAATGCTATAGAAACGCCCTCCAAGGTGCGTCTCAAGCATAATCGTTTAGATCTTAAAATGGCTCACAGCACTCACCAAATACTCGGCTCGGGTTCTTAACTCGTCCGATGCCGAAGCATTAGCATCGGCGGCATGGGAAGATTGCTCCGCGATATCGCGGATAACCACAACATTCTTATTCACTTCAGCAGCCACCATACTTTGCTCTTCAATTGCAGCAGCAATCTGCGTACTCATATCCATAATGTTTCGAACGTCATTATTGATAAGCTTTAGTAATTCCCCCGCTGCTGCGGCCTGCTCAGCACTCTCTGCACCTTGTTTTTGGCTCGCATCCATTAATTGCACAATAGAACGGGTTCGACTTTGCAAGGTTTGAATAATATTAGCAATCTCCTGTGTCGATGTCTGAGTTCGCATCGCTAGACTACGCACCTCATCAGCCACAACAGCAAATCCACGCCCCTGCTCTCCAGCACGCGCCGCTTCAATCGCAGCATTCAATGCGAGTAAGTTGGTTTGCTCAGCAATGCCGCGGATCACATCAAGCACACTGCCAATGGTTTCGCTATCGCGCTCAAGCTCGTCCACTACTGAAGCACTCGTATTAATTTGCTCAGATAACTGTCTAATTTTAAGAATCGTCTGCTCTACCTCAGTTTGCCCCAACTGAGCGTTATCATGGGTTTTACCCGCTTTGAGTGCCGCAAGCTCGGTCGTTTTAGCGATTTCATCAATGGTGGCGCCCATTTCGGTAATCGCGGTAGCCACCATATCGGTTTCGTTAAGTTGCTGCGCAACACCTTCAGAAGCAAGCATGGCATTCTCTGAGACACTCTTACTTGAGGTGTTAATAGTAGAGACAGACTCAATAACCTGCTCGATAAGCTGCTGGAAACTAACCACCATGCTATTGAAATGCTGTGCAATTTCGCCTAACTCATCTTGCGTTGATGCATCGCATCTTAGGGTTAAGTTTTTACTCACTTCGATGCGTGAAATAACCTGTGTAATGCGCGCAACGGGATTAATAATGCTACGGATTATTAAGTAAGTAATTATGCCGAGGATTAATGCAATCATCAGAAAGACAGCGATTCCAATATTCCTGCTGCTCTTTTCTGTATCTTCGATAGATTTGAGAGCAAGTTTATGCAGCTCATCGGCGCTAGATTCTGTTAATTTATTCGCGGCGATTAACTGTGCCATCGTGCCCTGTTTTTCATCTAAACCCAGTTGCTGCTCTTTACTAACGAGGCTTTTAAAGTCTTTTTGATATTGTTCGATCAATGCAACAATTTTATTTTGCGCATCAATATCTAAACTTGATGCCCTTAAGCTGCTATTAAACAAAGCAATATTGGCATCGAAGGTCTCGACATAGCTCATTTCGCGGCGCAACATAAAATCTTTTTCATTGCGTCTAAGCTGCAACATGGCAACTTGCAAAGAAAGTTGATCGTATTCCTTCAGCATGGATTCCACATTGTGCACCGCAGTTCTTAAGGTGCCATAGAGACCTGTTTTGGGTGTTAAGCCAATTTCTTGTTGCAGTTGAACAACCTCATTAAAGGCCTGTTGATATTGATTTAAATTGCGGTCAAAACTTTCGAGGGAAGTAATAGGTACATCGTATTTTTTAAAGATTTTTTCAAGCTTAGGAATCATGTCATCAATTGAGGCATGAACTTGTTTATGTTTTTCAACATATTGAATATCTTTACGGCCAAAAAAGTCCTTTTCATTTTTACGCAGTAACAACACGTCACGCTCAAGTTCGAGCACGTTTTGCGCCGCGTGGGAGAGTTCCGACTCAACTGAATTTGTATAAAGCTGCAATCCAAACATGGCTATCACGGCCGTTACAGATACGGCAGCACTGAGTAACAATTTCGAGCGGATTAACATAAAAAGCCCCTAATAAATAACATCTCTTAAAAAGATAGTTGGGAGTCACGTCTTTTACAGTAAATATAGCCTTGACATAAAAAGTTCATCTTTCATTTATTGTTTTATCCGCTTCGGAACTTTCTCCATTTTTCGATTTACATTGACAGCCAAGTATAGTGGCAACTATGAAAGTATAATCTGTGATTTTACTTTCATAGAGTTATGATTCAGAATACCAACTGGTATAAAACCTGTAAGTTCATAAACTTAACTCTAAATTTTTGCCACTAATTTTACTATAAAACTCGAACAAGTGATGCTAAATGAACTGATAAAAAATTTATTTTTATCAGATACAAACCTTTTGTGCTTTTCAGAGCGTCCAATCTATAAACATTCACTCAGATGACAGGAAAAGGCTGTGACGGCAGGGAGACTCCCACTCAACAATGCAATGTCAGAATTTGACCTCATCACCTTGGCTAGCCAAGGTAATAGAGCCGCATTTAAGCAGCTGTATTTACACCATCATCCAAGGATATATGCCCTATCACTGCGGTTATCTGGCCAAGCCTCGCAGGCAGAAGAAATCACCCAAGAGTGCTTTATTTTGGTGTGGCAGAAATTGCCGCAATTTAGGGGAGAGAGTCAGTTCTCCACTTGGTTACACAGCATTTGCGTGAATCAGGCACTGAGCTTTATCCGTAAGCAAAAGTCGTTTTGGGCACGTTTTATCCCAATGGAGAGTGACGATGAACATTCAAGCGCCGATGAACATTATCAAGGGTTAGACAAGTTGATCCTAAAACTGCCAGAGCGGGCGCGTATCGTGTTTGTACTCTGCGCGATTGAAGGCTATCAACATGAAGAAATTGCACAATTACTTGGTATTGCCGTGGGAACCAGTAAGACCCAGTACCACAGAGCCAAGCAATTACTACAGGAGATGCTGTAATGTCCTTATCTAATAATGCTCGCGAGGCCAAGCTCCAGCAGTTGATTGATGATGCTCCCAAAACACTAACGCCCGAACGGGATCTTTGGCAAGGCATCGAAAAACGTATGGATAAGCCATTAGCGTCGCAACCAGCGAGTCGCCAAGCGCCGCGACTACAAGGTGCGCAATGGGCGATTGCCGCAACTATAGTGCTGGCGGTGTTCTTCGGGTTCTACACTCAAGCTCCGGTAAAAACCTCGCTCCCAGAACAAATCGCCAGCCAAGCTGCGGATGATGAGCAAGTGCTGCAAGCTTTGCTAAGCCAAATAGCCCAGACACATCAAGCCCAGGTGACGAGCCTCGCACAGACCCCAACGGTAGTCGCTTGGCAAACGAGCCGCTTTAGCGCTCCGTTAGAGCAAGGCTTAGCGGAATTACGTCGTGCAGGCGAACAGATTTATCAAGCATTACAGGCTAATCCCACCGACAAACAACTTTGGCAACTCTGGCTTTGGGTGCAACAACGTGAACTCGATTTGCTACAACAAGGCCAAAAACTTCCGATTCAAAACTCAACACAAGGAAATAGCATATGAGCCATTTTACCCTCACGAAAACCAGTCTATTAGTGTCAACACTTTACCTTGGCCTTATGGGCAGCGTGTTCGCCGCTGAAAGTGTGGATAAGCAGTTACCCATTAGCAGCGATACTCTGCTGCAAATCAAAATCCAACGGGGCAGCGTGCAAATTCAAAGCTGGGATAAAAATGAAGTCAGCGTGACCGGCACTTTGGATGAGCTAAGCGAAGGTTTTGTCTTTGAGCAGAAAGGTAACAATCTGAATATCGAAGATAAAATGCCACGCCACTATAACGGCAGTGACAACAATGGCTCAAAGCTCACCATTAAAGTACCTAAAACCGTTAAGCTCAATGCCGATACGATTTCAGCTAATCTACAAATCAGCCAGACTCAAGGCGAGCTTGAACTCAATACCGTTAGTGGCAATATCAGCGCCGATAATTTAGGGGGTAATCCGACGTTACACACTGTCTCAGGCGATATCACCACCAAAGGATTAACAGGTAAAGTGATGTTAGATACAGTTTCTGGCGAGATTAAAGATTCTGAAAGCAAAGGCGAAATAAAATACCGCTTAGTCAGTGGCGATCTCAGCAGCCAAACCTTAGCCGACAAAGTCAACGTCGAGCAGGTTTCAGGCGAAATTAATGGCGACTTTAAAACCGCTAAAGAAGTTAATGTACGTACCGTTAGCGGCGACGCCCAAGTGTCGCTAGCCAAAGCCTTTAATAAAGCCAATCTTGAAAGTGTCAGTGGCGATATGACTTTAAGCTTTGCCGATGTGCCCGATGCCAGCTTCGAGCTCAATGGCGGCCCAGGCGGCAAAATCAAAAACAGCTTGAGCCAAGATGTGCCACAAAGACAAAAATACGTGCCGAATGAATCCTTAAGCTTCCAAACGGGTGCTGGTAGCGCCAGTGTGAAGATGGACACTATTAGCGGTAATCTGATCCTGAAAAAACAATAGCCTTATCAGAAAACACGAATTAGCGATAAAAATAGCAATAAAAATGCCGCTCATCAGGAGCGGCATTTTTTTAGCCAAACGGTGTTAAATCGAAGCGATTTCTTCGCTCGTCAGATAGCGCCATTCGCCTAGGGCAAGTTCGGAATCTAATTCAATTCTACCAATACTTTCACGATGCAAGCCAACCACATGGTTGCCCACCGCGGCAAACATCCGCTTTACTTGATGATACTTACCCTCGGTAATGGTTAAACGCACCAACTGTGGCTCAATGATTTCAAGCACCGCGGGTTTTGTCAGGCCGTCCTCGTTTCTAAGCTCCACTCCAGCGGCAAAGACGCCAATCAGACTCTCATCCACAGGCTCGGCTAACGTCACTAAGTAACGCTTGCCACAGTCTTTTTTGGGCGAAGTGATCCGGTGCGACCACTGGCCATCACTGGTGATAAGCACCAAGCCTGTCGTATCGGCATCTAAACGGCCAGCAATGTGTAATGTTTCAGGCTTTTCGATATCCAGCAAACTCAGTACCGATGGATAGGCTTCATCTATGGTCGAGCAAATCGTATCAACGGGTTTATTGAGCATAAGATAACGCTCACCAACGAGGGAAATAGGCTCGCCGTCGAGGCATACTTGCATCCCCTCAAGCACTTTAAAGCCTGAGTCTTTGACCACAACGCCGTCACAGGTAATCTCACCACGGTGTAAGGCTTTTTTAGCTAGGGAACGTGTAAGTGAGGTACTTTCACAGATAAATTTGTCTAAACGCACTTGATGACTCAACTTCAATAAATGAAAACTGACGTATTATGAGCCCAATCAATAAAAGGACAAAGCCTAAACTAAAACGACATCAGTGCGTCGGCGTAAATAAAATAAGTACCTACTAACTCGGTAATGCTTGCATACGGTATGTTTGCTGCTTTTTAGGTCAATTTAAGTTATGGTAATTTTTAGTTACAACTGCCAGATAATAAATCCATCTTTAAAAGTGTAATCACCTTGTTTCGATTCCCACTAAAGCATTAACATACGTTGCATTGCGCCTGAAGCAATCCCATTTAGAACCCAAATAGCCCCAGATATGGGCACAATAACAAACTCGAAGGAAACGACATGAGAAAAGTACTCATTGGGGGACTGTGTGCCTCACTTATCGCGGGCCTTACTGCCTGTAATGACAAACCAGCACAAGTTAGCGCGCCCGAAACCGCTAAAACCGCCACAGCTGCCGCTGTCACTAAAGCATTGGGTTCTGGTATCGAATTTGAAAACTTTGATAAATCAGTACGTCCACAGGACGATTTCTATAAATATGTTAACGGTACTTGGCTAAAAAAATCTGAAATTCCAGCCGATCGCACTAGCATTGGTGCCTTCTACGATCTGCGTGAAAAATCCCGTGATGACGTTAAAGCCATTATCGAAGAAGTGGCCGCCACGCCAAATCTGGCCGTAGGCACTGACGAGCAAAAAGTGGCTGACCTTTACCGTTCATTTATGGACACTGCGACGCTAAACAAGCTGGGCGTGACGCCACTGAAAGGCGAGTTTGATGCCATCAACGCTCTAAAAGATAAAAACGAGCTGGTGAAATACTTCGCCCACAGCCAAATCATGGGCGCCGGTACACCTATCGCCTTCTACATCGATATCGATGCGAAAAACTCTAGCCGTTACGCCACTCACCTATGGCAATACGGTTTAAGCCTGCCGGAAAAAGATTACTACTTCAACGAAGCGGAGCGTTTCGTCAATATCCGTAAAGCTTACGTTGCTCATATTGAAAAAATGTTCACTCTGGCAGGTCTTGCGGATCCAAAAGCCAGCGCTGAGTCAATCCTCGCCCTCGAAACTGCGATTGCCTCTAAACATTGGGATGTGGTTGAAACACGCGACAGCACTAAGACCTACAACCTGTACCAAGTTAAAGATCTGCCAAGCTTAGCGCCAGATATCGACTGGACTGGCTACTTAACGGCATTAGGTGCTGACAAGCAAACCGACATTATCGTTAACCAACCAAGCTATATCCAAGGCCTGAACGAAGTCCTCAAAACGACCGATCTGGCGACTTGGAAAACCTACATGCAATGGCAAGTGCTGACCCACGCGGCGAGCAACTTGAGCGAAGAGTTAGACAACGAGAACTTTGCTTTCTTCTCTAAAACCCTTAACGGACAAGAAGAACAAGAGCCACGTTGGAAGCGCGGTGTTGCGGCAGTCAACGGCATATTAGGTGAAGTGGTAGGTAAAGTGTACGTGAAGCGTCACTTCGCTCCAGAAGCCAAAGAGCGTATGCAAGCATTGGTTGAAAACCTGCGCGGCGCCTACGGCGACAGCATCAAAGATCTGACTTGGATGAGCGATACCACTAAGCAAGCTGCTGCCGAAAAATTAGCGAAATTCAACCCGAAAATTGGTTATCCAAACAAGTGGGAAGATTACAGCAAGCTGACCATCAAAGCCGATGATTTGATCGGTAACGCGGTTCGCGCAAGCGAAGTTGAGCACGCTAAGTCGCTGGCTAAGTTAGGCGCGCCAATCGATAAAGACGAGTGGCACATGACCCCACAAACGGTTAACGCCTACTACAACCCAACCATGAACGAAATCGTGTTCCCAGCAGCCATTCTGCAACCACCTTTCTTCAACATGGAAGCGGATGATGCCGTCAACTACGGTGGTATCGGTGCGGTTATCGGCCACGAAATGGGCCACGGTTTCGACGATCAAGGTGCTAAGTTCGACGGCGAAGGTAATATGCGAGACTGGTGGACAGAGAAAGACTTAGAAGAATTCTCTGCCCGTGGTAAGGCGCTGATCGCACAATACGATGGCTACTATGTGTTTGACGATCTGCACGTCAACGGCAGCCTGACCTTAGGCGAGAACATCGGTGACTTATCGGGCGTGACTATCGCTTACCGTGCGTACAAAAAGTCGCTCAATGGTAAAGAAGCACCAGTTATCGACGGTCTGACTGGCGACCAACGTTTCTTCATCGGCTTCACGCAAATTTGGCGTGCAAAAGCCAAAGAAGAAGCCCTGCGTAACCGTGTAGCGACAGATCCACACTCACCTGCGGAATTCCGTGCATTAGGTGCGCTGTCTAACATGCCAGAGTTCTACACTACCTATGATGTGAAACCTGGTGATGCTATGTATATCGCGCCAGAGAAACGCGTGAAAATTTGGTAATTCCAAATTAATTCAAGATAGTAATCAACAAACCCAATGGCGCCGCTCACAATAGCGGCGCCATTTTTTTAGGCGCGAAAAATGTGAACCTAAGCCAAACATGAACAAGTCTTCATCATTGATTCAGCTTTAATTAAGCCACTCCAGCCTATGGTATTCCCGTGATGTGTATCACTCCCATAAGGAAGTACGCCGTTATGAATAAGTAATTTCGTACCTTTTTTATCTTTCTACTCTTATTATCGACCC
>AACY020561974.1_pt1 | contig 74162 bp, 62 predicted proteins | sample 267378 | NCBI WGS metagenome assembly AACY02 (sample SAMN02954345, study PRJNA13694) | marine metagenome | biome: aquatic; feature: ocean; material: water; isolation source: isolated as part of a large dataset composed predominantly from surface... | reverse complement strand
TTGTCAGAGCTAATCAAACTAGTGCCCTCCAGTGATGAAGCCATCGAGCGCGTCACTCGTCGTGCCCACGAACTGGTCAACAAAGTTCGTCAATTCGATAAGAAAGGTTTAATGGTAGGTATCGACGCCTTCCTGCAGCAATACAGCTTAGAAACACAGGAAGGGATTATCCTGATGTGTTTAGCCGAAGCCCTGCTGCGTATTCCCGATGCGGCCACGGCCGACGCCTTAATTGAAGATAAACTCTCAGGCGCAAAATGGGATGAACACTTAAGCAAGAGCGATTCGGTACTGGTTAACGCCTCCACTTGGGGCCTAATGCTCACTGGCAAAATCGTCAAACTCGATAAAAAAATCGATGGTACGCCAAGCAACCTGTTAAGCCGTTTAGTGAATCGTTTAGGTGAGCCTGTGATCCGCCAAGCCATGATGGCGGCGATGAAGATCATGGGTAAGCAGTTCGTTCTCGGCCGCACCATGAAAGAAGCGCTCAAGAACAGCGAAGACAAGCGTAAATTAGGTTACACCCACTCCTACGACATGCTGGGTGAAGCAGCGCTGACGCGTAAAGATGCCGAAAAATACTTTAACGATTATGCCAATGCGATTACCGAGTTAGGCGCGCAAAGCTATAACGAAAACGAATCACCACGCCCAACGATTTCTATCAAGCTGTCGGCACTGCATCCACGTTACGAAGTCGCTAACGAAGACCGTGTACTGACCGAGCTGTATGACACCGTTATTCGCTTAATTAAGTTAGCTCGTGGTTTAAATATCGGTATTTCTATCGACGCCGAAGAAGTTGACCGCCTCGAACTGTCATTAAAACTGTTCCAAAAACTGTTTAACGCTGACGCTACTCAGGGTTGGGGCTTACTCGGTATCGTGGTGCAAGCTTACTCTAAGCGCGCCCTGCCAGTGCTGGTATGGTTAACCCGCCTAGCGAAAGAACAAGGTGACGAAATTCCAGTTCGCTTAGTGAAAGGCGCTTACTGGGATAGCGAGCTGAAATGGGCACAACAAGCTGGCGAAGCCGCATACCCACTCTACACTCGTAAAGCCGGCACCGACGTTTCTTACTTAGCCTGTGCGCGTTACCTGCTATCTGACGCCACCCGCGGCGCGATTTACCCACAATTTGCCAGCCACAACGCGCAAACCGTGGCCGCGATTTCTGATATGGCGGGCGATCGTAACCACGAATTCCAACGTCTACACGGTATGGGACAAGAGCTGTACGACACTATTCTGTCGGAAGCTGGCGCGAAAGCGGTGCGTATCTACGCCCCTATCGGTGCCCATAAGGATCTGCTGCCCTACTTAGTGCGTCGCCTGCTGGAAAACGGTGCGAACACCTCGTTCGTACATAAGCTGGTCGACCCGAAAACCCCTATCGAGTCTTTAGTGGTTCACCCACTGAAAACCCTGACAGGCTACAAAACCCTGGCTAACAACAAAATCGTTTTACCTACCGACATCTTCGGTAGCGATCGCAAAAATTCCAAGGGACTCAATATGAACATCATTTCAGAAGCAGAGCCATTCTTCGCGGCCTTAGACAAATTCAAATCGACGCAGTGGCAAGCGGGCCCTCTGGTTAATGGTCAAACCTTAACTGGCGAGCACAAAACCGTGGTGAGCCCATTCGATACCACCCTAACTGTGGGTCAAGTGGCCTTTGCCGACAAAGCGGCTATCGAACAAGCTGTCGCCTCTGCCGATGCAGCCTTCGCAACTTGGACTCGTACTCCGGTTGAAGTGCGCGCCTCTGCCCTGCAAAAGCTTGCTGATCTGTTAGAAGAAAACCGCGAAGAACTGATTGCTCTGTGTACCCGTGAAGCGGGCAAGAGCATTCAAGACGGTATCGACGAAGTGCGTGAAGCCGTAGACTTCTGCCGCTACTACGCGGTGCAAGCTAAGAAGCTGATGTCAAAACCAGAACTGCTCCCAGGCCCAACGGGTGAGTTGAACGAACTCTTCCTCCAAGGTCGTGGTGTGTTCGTCTGTATCAGCCCATGGAACTTCCCATTGGCTATCTTCTTAGGCCAAGTATCGGCAGCCCTCGCTGCGGGTAACACTGTCGTTGCTAAACCTGCTGAACAGACTTCTATCATTGGTTACCGTGCAGTGCAGCTCGCTCACCAAGCAGGTATTCCAACGGACGTGCTGCAATATCTACCCGGCACAGGCGCGACCGTAGGTAACGCACTGACGGCTGATGAGCGCATCGGCGGCGTATGTTTTACCGGTTCAACGGGCACAGCCAAACTCATCAACCGCACACTGGCCAACCGTGAAGGCGCAATTATTCCATTAATCGCCGAAACCGGTGGTCAAAACGCTATGGTGGTTGACTCTACTTCTCAGCCAGAACAAGTGGTTAACGATGTAGTATCTTCATCCTTCACCAGTGCGGGTCAACGCTGCTCAGCTTTACGTGTACTGTTCCTACAGGAAGATATCGCAGACCGCGTTATCGATGTACTCCAAGGTGCAATGGATGAGTTAGTTATTGGCAACCCAAGTTCAGTGAAAACTGACGTTGGCCCAGTTATCGATGCGACCGCGAAGGCTAACCTTGACGCCCATATCGACCACATCAAGCAAGTCGGTAAGTTGATCAAGCAAATGTCTCTGCCTGCTGGTACTGAGAATGGTCACTTTGTGTCACCAACCGCCGTTGAAATCGACTCAATCAAAGTGCTTGAAAAAGAACACTTTGGTCCAATCCTGCACGTAATCCGTTACAAGGCAGCTGAACTTGCCCATGTGATCGATGAAATCAACAGCACAGGCTTTGGCTTAACCTTAGGTATCCACAGCCGTAACGAAGGCCATGCCCTCGAAGTCGCTGACAAGGTTAACGTAGGTAACGTGTACATCAACCGTAACCAAATCGGCGCAGTCGTTGGCGTACAGCCTTTCGGCGGCCAAGGTCTGTCAGGCACAGGTCCAAAAGCCGGTGGTCCACACTACTTAACTCGCTTCGTGACTGAAAAAACTCGCACTAACAACATCACCGCCATCGGTGGTAATGCGACCCTGTTGTCACTGGGTGATAGCGAAGCCTAAGTCCTAACGACTTATTGATAAACGAAAGCCAGACTCTGTCTGGCTTTTTTATTGGGTAATGAATGCTTATACCTTAAATTCAATTCGAGAAATGAGCACAGGAATCCCTCACTCCCTCTGAACTTCCGTGGTCTTCGTGTCAGCCGTTAATCCTAAAAGAGTTACGCCTCGTCTTTGCTTACATACATGTATCGATAAACTTATCTAATCAATGATTAAGCACCGTCATTTCAGTGACACGCAGCAAGTACGTCCTTGTATGCTCGACCGTGACATCCATGTCACGGACGGTCACTTCCATGTTGGTACTTAATCCTGCTAACCACTGAGTATCCTGTTAGCCTGAACATGCCTCAACTTTGTATTTCCGTTACAAAATTTAACAATGGGTGCCTTAATAAATTATTGCTTAGATAATAGGTTTCGGGAACGCGCATGAACATTTTGCCGGATGGTAAATTTACTTAAAAACTGATAACTTTTAGGCAACACAAGCAGTTAACTATGCGCGATTTTCCAACCAGTTATTGAAGCCTTAGGCATATACGAGGAAACATAAATGGAAGCTGTTACTTGGGGATTTGTAGGAACTATTGTTGGAGCTTTGGCAAGTATCGCAACAACGGCTATAACTAGCTGGAGTTCTCATATTTTGAGTAATAAAGCTAAGGAACACGAAAAGCAAGAAATTGCCAATGCATTTCAAAGAGAAACAATTTTAGAACTCCAAACTGAACTATTGGAATACTGTCGTTCATGTAGTCAGATCTATAGAATCGACAAAGTTAATTTTGAAAATACTCGCAAATGGGACCACTTAATACCAGATGACCTATCCGAGAAAAATCTGGTTTTGAGTGCTAAAACAGCTATCTTGATCCAACGAATATCTAATGACGAACTTAGAGTAAGTCTGAACGTTTTGAAAGATAGCTTTACTAAATGTTTATTGGCGGATAACAATCAGGAAGCAGCTATATATCACAGAAAGGCTGTTGAGGATTACGATAAAGCTAGTGAACTACTTGGTAAAGTATTGAGATCTACGTATTGGCAACCAAATGTTTAACAAATATGGATAGGCCGCGCGTAGCCGAAAAAGACAGGACAGGCACAAATCTTTAGGAATTAATAGTTCATACAGTTGCCTCAGGAGTTAACCTTCCATTGGAGTTGCCGCAGGGCATTTGCGTTCATTATGTGAACGAGGCATGGTTGTTCTCGTGCATCAATGCACTTCATGACATTCAACCATCCTGCCTACCAGATGCCAAGATAGCGTCTGTCGAATCAGACATCAGATGACGCTAATGTTAGATAGGTGAGCCAAGGCAATTTGCGAAGACGACCGTCCGCCCCATGGACGGGGCGGTCGAGCATCCACGGACGGACTCGCTGCGTGTCGGTGAGCGAATGCCGTGGCGAACCACTTTCGGGAGATATTTGTAAACATTAAATACACAACGGCTATAGTTACAAAGTCTTCCTCAATCAGCACTCGGCTACGAGATATACCCAACGCATTTTTCTCACTCACTTACCTCATATGAGTTTCCTCAAAACTGAGTCTCACTAAGTAAGAGATTTCAAAGCCAATGTGAGCGGCTTCAAATTGTGAATAGGCGAGATTTGAAAGCGATATGGGGGGATTGCGCCTAAGAGATAAAAACCTTCATAATCGCCATTCAATCAATCGATTTTTTACTTTCTCAAAGTCACTTTCTCAAGGCAACTATGACATTCTCGCTATTAGATATTTCTGCATTAACGTGGTTTATCGTTTCTTGGGCTGGCTATACCGCCTTTGCCCGACGTAAGGCGAAGGATACCGACTGTATTGCCCGTGGCCTGCATAAACATCGAATTTACTGGATGCTCGAGCTGATGACTCGAGGTGTGCGGGTAGGCGATGCGGCGTTATTGGCGAACCTTGAGCGTAATATTGCCTTTTTTGCCTCGACTACGCTGTTCGTGCTCGCGGGGGTATTAACCTTATTTGCCCAAGTTGAACGGCTCGAGGCCGTGATCGCCACAATTCCCTATGCCACACCGCCGAACCACTCCTTAGTCCAAGTTAAGCTGGCGCTGTTGGTAGTGATCTTCGTGATGGCGTTTTTCCAATTTACTTGGTCGATGCGCCAATACGGCTTTGTAAACGTGATGATTGGCGCTGGCCCCATGGATAGCGAAGGCGCAAACGACAACCTCAAAGCCTACGCGCGGCAAATGGCGACGGTGCAAGATCAAGCCGCCCATTCCTATAACTATGGTCTGCGGGCTTACTACTTTTCGATGGCCGTGCTCTGCTGGTTCGTGCACCCGATACTGTTTATTTTGGCCAGCCTATTTGTGGTGGTCACCCTCTATCGCCGCGAATTTAAATCCCGCGCCGTGATAGCCATTACCGCCGCCAAGGCACATTTGGGCAGCGAATATCAAGCGCGAGAAGCCCAGCGCCAATCCAAGTAGTTGCCAGCCAACCTGAGACTGCGCCCGCCAAAGCGCAGTCTGATTCTTGTTCTATACTCATTGGGTTAATCACCAATCAATAAGTGGGAGTGAACCATGAGTGATAATCTGTTAACTGTGGATGAAGTATGCAAGTTGCTGGATAAGAGTCCAGCAACGATTAAACGCTATGCGCGGGAAAACCTACTCAGCAGCGTGAAAGACGGTGAAGAATTGCGATTCCCCGAAGAAGAGGTCAAACGTTACTTAGCCTTTTCGCAGCGCTTAGGAAGATAAGCCGACGCGCCTTGTATCGATCCATCCCCAAATGGACTTGGGATGCTTAGCTTATCCTTGTATAGCCATCTGTAACTGTCTGTAAGATAAGAATTCCCGTTGTGATTCCTCTAGCCCAAGCTCAGCGGCTAAGGCGAGGAGCTGCGCCTCATAGATTGGCAGCTTAGCTTCGTCATTAGTCATGATTGCAAGCTCGGCAAAGTCACCTAAGCCTTCGAGCCAATCAAGCGTTAAATGAAATTCCCCGAGAAAATATACGCTGCGGCGTTTTTTAATCTCAAGCACACATTGATACCCTAAAGTCCGCAGCATACTTTTGGCTTTGTTGGCATCCGTAATATTGACCGCCTCACAGCGGTCTTTCTCGGGCCCTTTCACTATCCACAGCATGATGCCAGAGGGCAGCATCTCGCGAATACACAGGCTTTTATGCTCAGCCGCTAAGGAGGCTGTAGGTGAATCAAAATAGCAGTCATGCTCAAGATTATCCTCGAGCATCACCTCCGGTGATTTAGCACTTAAGCGCGCCCAAAAGGCCTCGCGGTCTGTGAGTCGATACTTAAGCTCAACCTCAAACTTGCCGTTAAAATGGGCGTTAATTTGCGGGGCTAATTCTTTTGGTGCAAAGTCTGCTTGCATTGGGTTTTTCATCTAACGGCTTTACTCCTGCTGCACATATTTCTCACCGAGTCGACATCCTGACTCAAGCTAAGCGACGATAGAGCGCCTGATAGGCGGGACAAGTTTGCAGTAACTGCTGATGGTTGCCCGATGCCACAATTTGCCCCTCGGCGAGGAGGTGAATTTGGTCCATCTTGGCCATCGCCGTTAATCTGTGGCTGATCATTAGCAGGGTTTTATCCTTAGCAAATTCAAACAGTAAACTTAAGATTTCCCGCTCGGTGCGTTTATCTAAGCCCTCGGTTGGCTCATCTAACAGTAACAAAGGCGCATCCCGCAGCAATGCCCTTGCCACGCCGATACGGCGCTGCTCACCGCCCGATAACTGCCGGCCGCCCTCGCCAATCCACATATCAAGAGGCTTATCCCCTTTGAGTAATTCACCTAAACCAACCTGCTGTAAGACTTGAATAAAACGCTCGTCATTGGCGGTACGCTTTTGCCCTTCTGGCACAGGCAAGGCAATGGCCAGGTTCTCCCGAAGCGTGCCCGCATACAGGTAAATCCGCTGGCTCACCACAGTCATCGCCGATCTTAAGGCGGCCTCGCTATAGTCCGTCAGCGGCTGACCATCGAGGTAAATTTCGCCACGCTGCGCCTGCCATTCACGGGTGATTAAGGATAATAAACTGGATTTGCCGCAGCCCGTGGCGCCCAATAACGCCACTTTTTGCCCAGGCTGTACTGTTAAGGATAAGCCCTGCAGTACGCTCTGATTGTCGTGATAGCCAAAGTGGATATCCGTCATCTGCAGCCCGCCCGATGTCGCGCTAAGCGTTGAATCTTCGCTAAAACGAATATCACTTTCTTGCTCGGTGATTTCGTGAATACGGGTCGCCGCCAGCACACAGCCCGACAAATGTTGGAAAGCGCCCGCGATTGGCATCATCATTTCGACACAGGCCATAGTGGCAAACACCATCAAGGCGAACATGGGGCCGGGAGGTACGGCATCGCCCACGCCATTGGCGGCTAAAAACAGCATCATGATGAGTGCCGAGCCCGTCGCGAGGATCAGCATGGCTTGGCTTAAGGCGGTGATATTCGCCATCGCCCCTTGGCTGGCAAATAATGCCTGCTCGGCCTCGTCAAGCTTGTGCCTGTATCTGGCGTTTGCGCCAAATAGACTCAGCTCAGCTTGGCCCTGCAGCATCTCAAGCAACTGCACCCGATATTGGCGTTTGGTTTCCAGCATATTGCGACTAGGCTCGTGCCCAAGCCGATAAAACAGCAGTGGTAGCAGCAGCCAAACCACCACTAAAAACAGGCATAAACTTAGGGCCAGCTTGGCATCAAACCATGCGAGGAACAGATATAACAACGCCGTCATCAGCAAGGAAGCCGCCATCGGCGTCAACAATCGTAAATACAAATGGTCGAGCGTATCTATATCCGCCACGAGGCGGTTGAGCATATCCGCACGGCGCAGCCCCTGCAGATTTTTAGCGCTGAGTGGAAAGAGTTTTCGCCATGCCCAAACTCTGAGTTCAGTCAGTAATTTAAAGGTCGCCTCATGGGTCGCGAGGCGCTCACCGTAACGACTGGCAGTTCGCGCGATAGAAAGAAAACGCACGCCACCCGCGGGGGTAAAAAAGTTAAAGGATTGGGAGCCGATAACCGTTAATCCCGCCACCGCCGTCGCCGATAAAAACCAGCCCGACAGCGACAATAAACCAATACCCGCCATAAGTGTGGTCAGAGTGAGCACTAGCCCAACGGCCATCATTAACCATTGGTGGGAGAACAATCGAATAAAGGGAAGGAGAATTTTCATTGTGCGGCTCCTTCGGTTGTCCCTAACGCAATATCGCTGTGGGTATCAGGCATGGGCGATTCCAGCTCAATATCGGCTACTGACTCAGTATTTTCATGCAACATGGTTTGGAATAACCCCGCCTCAGTAGACAGCGTCGCAAAATCCCCCCGCTGGACTATCTTGCCTTTATCGAGCACCAGGATGGACGACATATGATCCAGCTGATCGACCCTGTGGGTCACCATAATGCCCATCTTACCCGCCATCGCCGCTTTTAAGGTGCGGCTAACGAGTTGTTCGCTGACACTGTCTAAACTCGCCGTCGGTTCATCGAGAATAAAGACCTGCGCCGCCTGCCCCAATGCCCGCGCGAGCGCAATACGTTGCGCCTGCCCAACCGATAAGGTCGATGACTGCTCGCCTATCGGCGTGGCTAACCCAAGGGGTTGGCTGCGGACAAACTCATGGATATTGGCCTGCTCCAGCAATTGCCACACCTGCTCATCCGTCATTTCGGGATTGGCTAAGGCGACGTTTTCCCGCACTGTGCCATGGAATAACTGCGGCTCCTGCCCAAGCCATGCTAACTGCTGCCGCCAATGGGCAAGGTCGAGGTTTGCGAGCTCAACGCCATCGATTAGCAGCTTGCCTTTATAGGGCAAAAATCCTAATAAGGCATTGAGTAAACTTGTTTTACCGGCGCCGCTTGGGCCAACCAGAGCCAAGTGTTCGCCCTGCTTCAACTCAAAACTAATGGGGCCGAGCAAACGACTGCCATCGGTACTAAAGACTTCCAGATCTTTAACACTAAGGTGAGTCAGCTTATCGAGTCGCGTCTGCAGCCCTAGCTTGTCCTGCGCAGAGCTCGACTCGGGCTCAGGATGCTCCAGTAGTGTCATCAATGCTTGGGCCGCACCAATCGCCTGCGCTTTAGCATGATAGTGAGTGCCCATATCCCTAAGAGGCTGATAAAACTCAGGCGCCAAGATTAAGATAAATAAGCCGACAAACAGGCTGAAAGGTAAGCCTTCATTCGCATTAGGCCCAAGTTGAGCGTGCGCGCCATAGTAGCCAAAATCGAGGTGACCTAAATAACTGAAACCAAAGTAAACCGCTAATACGGCAATCGATACCGCGGCAAAAAACTCCAGTACCGCCGAACTTAAAAAAGCCATGCGCAGCACAGACATAGTACGGCTACGGAACTCCTCCGAGGCTTTTTCGATAACCTTAAGTTCAGCATCACCCCTATGGAACAGTTTTAAGGTCGCAAGCCCTTTTAATCTATCCATAAAATGGCCGCTTAATCTGGCTAAGGCATTGAAGTTTTTACGGTTGGCATCGGCCGCGCCCATACCGACAAGGATCATAAACAGTGGGATAAGTGGCGCGGTTAACAGCAAAATCAGCCCCGCCGCCCAGTTGATAGGAAACACGGCGATGAGGATCAATAAGGGGATCACGCCAGCAAGGGTCATTTGCGGTAAATAACGGGCATAAAAATCTTGTAAATCTTCCACTTGCTCTAAAACTATGCTCGCCCAACTGCCTGCGGGTTTACCTTTAATAAACGCAGGCCCGAGCCGAGTTAACTTATCCATTACCGCACCGCGGATCTGTTGGCGTAAGCGCTTACCCGCTTCAAAACTGGCGCGCTCGCGGCCATAGGCGAGTAAGGCTCGCAGCAACATTAAGCCAATCAAGGCCATAAAATGTGGCAGATAATCGCTAGCCCCAACTGTAGATTGTGCTTGAGTGCTATTCGCTCCCTCAGTCAAAGCCTGCAAGGCATTACCAACAATAACCCCATCGAGAAGTGTGGCTATCAGATAAGCCTGCGCTATCAATGCAATAGCACTTAACATTCCACACCATACTGAGAGCTTAACAAACCAGCCACAGGCTTTTTTTTGAGACTTGAGCCAAACGAGAAGGGACTTTTCTAACGACTTATCCATGGTGCTCCAACAGAAACTAGCAAAGCAGTAGGTTGTAGAAATAAGCTAAACACTGAATCCCCCCGAGGGGCTTGCAAGTGTTGAAAAGGTTCGATAGGGACGCAGTATCGCAGGCATCCAAGGCAGATGAAACCTTAGCGGAAGCTTTTGTTAGCCTATTCACAAAAATGAGATAAAGATCAATAAATTCCCAAAGTACGGGAACCTAGAGCTGATTCCCGACGCCAGCTTAATCAATCGGCCTTAATTATTGCTGAGCGCCGTATTTGACTAACACATGCCAGAGCAGCTTGAGTTCGTGTGCCACCTGAGCGCGGTTCCCCCGCTCGCGCCAATGCTGGGGCGAATGGTATAAATCCCGCGCCGCCACGCCAATGGCATAGGCATCGACACGCTCATCGATAGCGATTCGGCTCGCCAAGGATGGCATAGTCGGTCCACGGAAATCACTGGGGATCTGCGCCGTGTGCAGGCTAAAACCATTGTGGTACTGCAGCTCGATATCATAGCGATCACAGAGCTTGCTCAAGGTGGCACCAATTTCAGTCCCTTTAAAACTTGGATCTGCTACCAGCATGGCAATATCTTCATCGAGGGACACATCACCGTGGATCTGTGCCTCAATGTAATGGTCGAGATTGTTCGACATCGGCCGTTCAAAGCGCGACAGCAGGGAAGAATTCAGTTGATGCGCCAAATAGTGGATCACGTTTAGCGGTTTAAAATCCACTTTACCCAAGGCATAGTGGCGCTCAAAACTCTCGGTGAGCAGCGCCGCCAATACATCATCAAAACAGGATAAGGTGCCCTTTTCCTTAGGGTTACGGTAGGAATCTAAATAAGTGAAGGTCGAGCGCGTGAGCAACTGCGAGTGGGTTAGCAAATAACAGCTGCCAAAACGTGGGGCTGGACCATCCTGCCACATGCCTAAATCCAAGGCACCATACTTAGGCCGAGACTTAGTCCCCTTGTAAGCATCGCCAAAGAGTTGATTTTCCCAATGATCCCTTGGCCCACCTAACTCGGGGGATAACTGTCCATTGGAGATATGGGTTTCGAATTGGCTGCGGTATTGACCATCACGCAATAATCCTTCAGCCACTGTGATACCGCGGCTATCGATTCTGTCGGGATGAAAATGCAGTGCGACTCGGCCACAGTGTAACAATTGCTTCAGCGCCGCTTGCATCTCCTGCATGGGAATGTTGGACATCTGCTGCACGTTTCGAATAACCGCTACGGCCTGTTCACTTCGGCTACGAGCGAGGCGTTCAATATGCTGTATTGCTGTCATAATCCACCTGCCATGGAGCGTCAATATGCCTAAGAGGACACATCCTAAGAATTCAATGGTGCAGAATTCAAGCTGCAAGGGGAAATATCCCCGGTTATCTTTACTAATCTGATTTACGACAACGTCGCGCTAATGTCTTTGCAACCTATTGAGGATGTTTGTTAATTTTACCCCAAGTTGAATTACTTGGAAGCAATGAAATTAACACAAGCGTGATCTTTCCCTAAATACTGAACAAGATACTGATAGGTCGATAAATTAGCCACTCCTGAATCGGCTTTTGCGCCAGATAAACAACAAACCACTTTCAAACATGGCGATCTAGCGCCTCTTCATGTAAGCTGCACGCCCGCCAATTCGGCCATACTACTGCTGCGACCCTTTGCTGCCACAAGAGACCCATTAATGAGTTTTTCCTCCCTAGGTTTATCTGCTCCAATCCAAAAAGCCGTGACTGAACAAGGTTATGACACACCCTCGCCCATTCAAGCACAGGCGATTCCCGCCGTACTGACGGGTAAAGACGTGATGGCTGCGGCCCAAACGGGGACAGGAAAAACCGCAGGCTTTACCCTGCCGTTGCTCGAATTACTCTCTAAAGGCAATAAAGCAAAGGCGGGACAAATCCGCGCCTTAGTGCTCACTCCCACGCGCGAGTTAGCGGCTCAAGTAAGCGAAAGTGTTGAAACCTATGGTAAATATCTGCCATTACGCTCAGCGGTTGTCTTTGGTGGCGTACCGATTAATCCCCAAATTCAAAAGCTACGCCATGGGGTTGATGTACTGGTCGCCACGCCTGGACGATTACTAGATCTTGAGCAGCAAAAGGCGGTGAAGTTTAATCAACTCGAAGTGTTAGTGCTGGATGAAGCGGATCGCATGCTCGACATGGGTTTTATCCGCGATATCAAAAAGATCCTCGCCATGTTGCCCGCTAAACGACAAAACCTGATGTTTTCGGCGACCTTCTCCGATGAAATCCGCGAGCTTGCCAAAGGCCTAGTGAATCAACCAGTAGAAATTTCAGTTACACCACGCAACGCCGCGGCAAACACAGTCAAACAATGGATTTGCCCCGTCGATAAGAATCAAAAATCGGCGCTGCTTATTCAGCTCATCAAGCAGGAAGACTGGCAGCAGGTATTAGTGTTTTCACGCACTAAACACGGCGCCAACAGACTGGCTAAGAGTCTTATTCAAGCCGAGATCAGCGCTGCCGCTATCCACGGCAACAAGAGCCAAGGTGCACGCACCAAAGCCTTAGCCGACTTTAAGAGTGGCGAAGTACGCGTGCTCGTGGCGACCGACATTGCGGCGCGTGGGCTCGATATCGACCAATTGCCACAAGTGGTGAACTTCGATCTGCCCAATGTGCCCGAAGATTACGTGCACCGTATTGGCCGCACCGGCCGTGCTGGCGCCTTAGGCCAAGCCGTTTCCTTAGTCAGTAGCGAAGAAACTAAGCTGCTCAGGGACATTGAGCGTTTGATCAATCGCGTGCTTGAAAGACAGGAAGTTGAAGGCTTCAGCCCTGTTCATGCGCTTCCCGAATCGACCCTAAATGCCCATGGTAAAGAGAACAAAATCAAAGCCGTGGCGAGCCAACGTAAGCACCGCAGTGCGGGGAAACCCGCGCCAAGAGCCGGTTCGGGCCGCGATGGTCGTAAAACACCTGCACCTAAAACAGCTGACAATGGCGACTTAGCACAGCAAAAGGGCCAAAACGCGCAGCCAAACTCAGGTCAGCGTAGCAATCAAGGCCAGCGCAGTCATCAAGGTCAACGCAACCAGCACCAAGAGCAACGCAATCACCAAGGCGAGTCTAAGCGTCCGCAAGCGGCAAAAAACGCTGAGCACAAGAATGCACCTGCGACAGCCGAACAGGCCCGCTCGCCAAAACCGCAGGATAAATATCCGCAACGCGGTAAAGTCACTGCTAATTCAAGTAATAGCGAACATAAGGCCAATCGTGAGCATAAAGCCAAAGGCCAGTCTCATTCAGGCTCACAGCAACGCAGTCAACAGGCTCGCCATCACGAAGGGTCTAGCGAAAAGACAAACCATGGGCAGCGTCGCCAAGGCAAGCCACAGGGACGAGTTCAACCGACTACAAACTCCGCAGCGAATGCCCCGAAAAAGTAATCATATCGCCCAGATAATCGCGGTAATGATGTGAAATAAGTAAGTAGCCATACTTATCATCACATTAAATATGATTGCAAAACCGTGGGTTAGAACAATGTGATACCTTGAGTTAAGCTCCATAAAAATGCCCAACTTCATAAGCTGGGCATTTTTTATGGAAGTCACACACGCTTAAATCTAGACGATTCGAACCTTAAACTGCTGCATCCCCTCCCGCAACGAATTCGCCTGTTGCGATAATGACTCACTGGCTTTAGCCGTTTCGAAGGCACTATTTAAAACGAGCTCCCCCGAATCACGTATCGCATTAATGCGTTCGCTAATATCTTCCGCCGTGACCGCCTGCTCCTCACTCGCGGTCGCTACCTGCGAGTTCGCCTGCGAAAGTTGAGTCAATGCATCTAATATCTCAAATAAGTTCTGTTTAATTTGATTAACCAGTACGGATGACTCACTGATTTGACGTTCATTTTCCTCAAAGGAACTCACAGCCGATTTAGCATCGACCACTAAGGTTTGAATAAGCTGACTGATTTCCTGGGTGGCGGTTTGGCTGCGCGTCGCGAGGGCGCGCACCTCGTCGGCAACGACGGCAAAACCCCGTCCCTGATCGCCCGCCCTAGCCGCCTCAATGGAGGCGTTTAACGCCAGTAAATTTGTCTGCCCCGCAATGGCATCCACCACGGAAACAAAGTTTAAAATTTTGCCTGTGCTGGCTTGGAGTTGCTGGATAAGTTGGCTCGATTGCTGGGCACTCTCCACTAGTTGCTGAGTGATCCGCTCGCTGGCCTCCACAACGGCGCAACTGTCCTTGGCTCGACCTTCCGCTTGGCCCGCCGAAAAGGATGCCGTTTCGGCGCTGCTTGCAACCTCGGTAATAGTCGCCGCCATTTGTGTCATCGAGGCGGCGACTTGGTCAGTATCTTCCTGTTGGCTGAGTATTGCCCTGCGATTATTTTCTGCCACAGCATTGAGCTCTGTCACCATAGAGGCGATTTCTTCGCTGCGCCCAATCACATGCCCCACGGTTTGGCTTAGGGTCAAGGCCATTTGATTCATGCTCAGGGTTAACTCGCCAAGCTCATCCTTAGATTCGGCTTGCAGCACTCGGCTAAAATTGCCCGACTCCATCATGGCGGCGGCATTACGCAAGCGTGTAATAGACCGCACTATGTACTGACTAAATAACATGCCTATACCTAATCCCAAGATGAGGGCGACCGACGAAATCACCATCAGGCCGTAAATCGCGCTTTTCTCCTCATCCTCGGTGATGGATACCGCGGTTTGGGTCATTTGCTCTAAACGCTGCGCAAATTGGCTGAGCTGGGTGTTGAATTGGGATTGAGTGCGCTCAAGGTCGCTCACCTGCTGCACCAACGCCGTGGCCTGAGTATGTTGCTGTATCGCATTCACCACTGTCGCTAGCTGGGCATCATAGTCGCGATAAACGCGAATAATGTCGGTGACTTCTTGGATCAATTGTTGGGTTTTATCACGTAGTTCAGGCGGTTGAGGGAGGGTTAACGCCTCATTTAGCATGGTCTGTGTGGAGAGTAACTCGCCGTTAATGCGCTCTTTATGCTGAATCACTTCACCAATAAAGCCTTCAATTAATCGCTCCTGGGCTGAGACTGGGATCTCTGAAGCGCGAAAAGCCTTTTCAAGGCTAATCGAACTCTCGAGCTGCAAAATAGTGACCTCACTCGATAACTTCACTAGGGGGAGGTTTTCGGCGGTAATAGTGTGGATTTCATCCGTTACCCGCTTCATCTTTAGTAGGCTAAAAGCCGCTAATAACAGCATGAGTAGCAGCATGATGCCGATAAGGCTGCCCATCTTATATTTGATCCGTAAATCTTTTAAAAAACCAAGCATAAGCTTTGAACTCCAACTACCAAGGATCCCTTTGTCTGTATTTAGCATAGTTGGAGTTTTACGCTTTGCCGCTTAGGCTAAGCGCTTATAAACGAAAAATAAAACCTTTAGCATCCCCGATTCACCTAATCCAAGTAGGCAACTGAGGGTCAATCCCTTACAGGCCCTAGCATCCCCTTGCAAACCACACGCCCGCAACCGATGAAAACTTGCATTCAGGTGAGAGATAACCGAAGATCCAAAAGCCTTTTTATTGCGTTAAGCCCCAGATGACACACTCAGCCTCGACCGACACAACATTACCCGATAGCCATAGCCAAATCCGCTCGCAATTTCCAACCCTCTCGCAAATGTTGGGCGACTATCCCCTGTGTTATCTCGATACCGCGGCCACCAGCCAAAAGCCGCAATCCGTGTTAGATGCCATGGCGCAGTATTACCTGAACGACAATGCCAATGTGCACCGTGCGGCGCACCAGTTATCGGCGCGCGCGACCTCTAGCTACGAGAAAGTCCGCGATGAGTTACAAGGGTTTATTAATGCTAAGCACCGCGAAGAAATCATCTTCACCCACGGCACCACAGAGTCGATCAATCTAGTCGCCTATGGCTTAACGCCACAGATTGCAGCGGGCGATCTGATTTTGATCGATACCGCCGCCCACCACGCCAACATAGTGCCATGGCAAGAATTGGCAAAACGTACGGGCGCCATCATTAAACCTATCCCTCTCGATCGGGATGGTAGGCTCGATCGCCATGCCTATCAAGCGCTACTCGCCCTCAAGCCCAAGGTAGTCGCCCTGTGCCATGTGTCGAACGCCTTAGGCACTGTGAATCCTGTTGTCGAGTTAGTGCAGCAAGCCAAGGCGCAGGGGGCGATCACCTTAGTCGATGGAGCGCAGGCGGTTGCACACTTAAGCTTAGATATGGCCGCTATCGATTGTGATTTTTATGTGTTTTCCGGCCATAAGATGTATGGCCCAACCGGCATTGGTGTGCTTTATGGTCGTTTCGATAAGTTAGATACGCTCACGCCGCTGTTAACGGGCGGCGAGATGATTAAACGAGTGAGTTTCGATGGCACCGAATTTGGCAGCCTACCTAATCGCTTAGAAGCGGGTACCCCACCCATCAGTGAAGTCATCGGCCTAGGCGCCGCTATCCGTTTTTTGCAACAACACCTCACGCCTGAGGTTCAGGCCCACGAGGCTGAACTGCTGCAGTATTTACAGCAGCAGCTTCGCGCCCTCGGAGATGTGCATCTCTATGCTGCCCATAGTGATAATCTCGGTGCGGTTGCCTTTAATCTGGGCGATGAACATCATCAAGATGTAGGGATTTTATTAGATCAACAAGGCGTTGCCGTCCGCTGTGGCCATCACTGCGCCATGCCCTTGATGCAAAGCCTTAACTTAAAGGGCTGCTGCCGAGCATCGATTGGTATCTACACCAATAAAGCCGATATCGACCGCTTTATTGCCGCCTTAGCCTCAGTCAAAGACTTGCTGCTCTAATCCACTCGCTAAGGGCTAACATCATTGCGCCATCAGGCAACACGCTTAAGAAGAGGACATTTTCGCCATGACATTGCCAATCATGCCCGCTGCCACCGAGTTTGATTACTCCGTTGAGGAGGCATCAAGCCTGTTAGCCCGTTTTGAGCAAGCGCCGAACTGGCAGGAAAGATATCGCCAAATCATGTTATTAGGTAAAACCTTACCGAGTTTAGCGGATGAATTTCGCCTTGAGTCTGCCCAAGTCAAAGGCTGCGAGAGCGATGCCTGGCTGTACCATCTAGAGCGAGACGCTAAGCATTATTTCCTAGCCGATAGCGATGCGCGCATTGTGAAGGGGTTAATCGGTTTACTATTGAGTGCCTGTCACGGCAAACAGAGCGACGAGATACTCGCCTTTGACCCTTCAGCCTATTTCAAACAACTAGGGCTAGAGGGCCAATTAAGCCCCTCGCGCACCAATGGCTTACATGCCTTGGCTAAGGCAATGATTGATGCGGTAAAACCCTAAATCAATCTGTGGGTTAAATAGGTAAAAGAGGGATTTAATCAAAGACTTCTACGCCTTAACAGGGTATAAAGAAGTAAAAATTAGCTTCATCTGAAGGAGAGCGCACGCCCATGAAGGCTGTTAATCAAGATCGTCGAACACTGTTAAAAGGGATTGGCGCCGCCACGCTACTTTGCCCCTTTGCCAGTTTCTCCAGCCTTGCCGCGCCGCGCTCTCGGCGCTTATATATCGATGGTTTATCCTTTTTGCCCGATGACTTAGCCGATGTTCCGGCATCGGGGCTCGATGCCTTTCTATGTGATATCTCTGCCATCGAAACCATTGAACAAGCCGACGGCACCTTAAACTACAAACGCACCTACAAAGCCTGTATGGAAAGCATCCAGCAAGCCGCGAAACGCGTCAGCGAGCACCCTGATATTCTCCTGCAAGGCTTAACTGGACGCGATATCCAATTGGCGCGGGAGAGCAATCGCACTGCGGTTTTCTTCCAAATCCAAGGCGCAGATTGCGTTGAAGAAGACAGCGAGGCCAACCAATGGGCCCGCGTCGATGAGTTTCACCGTCAAGGTCTGCGAGCACTGCAACTTACCCACCATTACGGCAATACCTTTGCGGGCGGCGCCCTCGATAACGATGCCAATGGCGGACTCAATAAACCTCTTACCGCCCATGGCCGTGGACTGATTGAAAAACTCAACCATGCCAATATCTTAGTCGATGTCAGCCACTCGAGTGCCCAAACCGCGTTAGATGTAGCTAAACTCAGCCGCGCGCCCATAGTCCAAAGCCATGGTGCCGCGCGCGGTATTGTCAAACATGCCCGTTGTAGCCCCGATGAAGTGATCCGCGCCATTGCTGACTCAGGCGGCGTATTCGGGGTCTTTATGATGAGCTTTTGGCTCACCAATAATGCCGTTCCAACTGTCGATGACTATATCCGCCAGTTAGAATATGTCGCCCGAGTCGGCGGGGTCGATTGTGTTGCCATCGCCAATGATTATCCGCTCAGAGGCCAAGAAAATCTGCTAGCCCTGAATAACGACAATGCCCAGGGCGTGAAGGAATATCAGGAATGGTGGTACAGCCTAAGGGCTAAAAAAGTGTTAGGTTTTGATGCAGAGCCAAGGCATGTGGTCATTCCCGAACTAAACCATATTGAGCGTATGAGCCGTATCGACGATGCCTTAGCTAAGGCCCGTTTTAAGTCGACCGATCGCGACCGCTTTATGGGCGGAAACTGGCAAAGAGTGCTCAATCAGGTACTCATCTAAGCCCGCGCTAACTCAGTCAGGGTTAAATTGCGAAAAATTACTCGAGAAAACGGACCGTCATGCTGACCACCCTAGCCATCTCTAACTATCGTACCTTGCGGGAGATAGTCTTACCCCTTGGGCGCTTAAACTTAGTGACCGGCGCTAACGGTAGTGGCAAATCCAATTTATACAAAGCGTTGCGACTACTCGCTCAAACAGCGCAGGGTGGCGTTGTTAATGCTTTGGCGCAGGAGGGCGGCTTAGACTCCTGTTTTTGGGCAGGACCAGAAAATCTCACCAAGGGCATGTTAGCGGGCGATACGCCAATTGAAGCGACAGTCAGACAAGCGCCAAAACGCCTAAAACTCGGATTTGCGGGCGAAGATTTTAGTTATCTGATTGAACTTGGTCTCCCCAAACCGGACTCCACCACCCTATTTGGGTTAGATCCGCAAATTAAACGTGAAGCGATTTGGAATGGCCCCAAATATCGCTCCGCCAGCGTGTTGGTGGAGCGGCGCGGTCCTATGGTGAAGAGTCGCAGCCCAGAGGGACAAGGTTGGCTCACCTTGAGCGCCCGTCTGCAAAGCGGTGACAGTATTTTTACCGAACTTGCCGATCCTGAACGTAGCCCTGAAGTATTAACGCTAAGGGACAGCATTCGCGCCTGGCGCTTTTACGATCATTTTCGAACCGATGCCGAAGCCCCAGCGCGTCGTCCACAGCTCGGGACCGCCACGCCCGTATTGCACCATGATGGTCGAGATCTCCCCTCTGCCATACAAACTATTTTTGAGATTGGCGATAAAGCGGCATTTGATCATGCGGTGACCGATGCTTTTCCGGGGGCCAAGGTGCGTATCACGCCCCAAGCGGGTGGGATACTCCAACTCGAATTTCACCAGCAGGGCTTATTAAGGCCACTGCATGCCAGTGAACTCTCCGACGGCACCCTGAGGTATTTATTGCTTATTGCCGCATTACTCACCCCAAGGCCACCCGAGCTAATGGTATTAAATGAGCCAGAAACCAGTCTGCACCCCGATTTATTGCCCGCTTTAGCTCGGCTTATCGCCAAGGCCTCCGAGGTGTGTCAGCTTTGGGTCGTGTCCCACGCTAACCGTTTGATTAATGCCTTGAATCAGTTTGAGCACTGTAATACTTTGGCACTGGATAAAAATCTAGGACAAACCCAAATCGTGGGGCAGGATTTACTCAATACGCCGAGCTGGCAATGGCAACTCAAATAACCGCCAAGATATAGCGTCTTTGCATCATACAGTTTCAGCATCGTAAAATACTGCCAGCCATAGGGTTTCGCCCTCTGAACTGGTCGAAGCGACTCTGTGCTTTTGATGCGGCGCTAGGGTGAGATAATCCCCAGGTTTAAGGGTAACTAACTGAGCATCTTCGAATTCGAGCTGCGCCTCCCCTTTAAGCAACATCACCCACTCATATTGAGATTGATCGTACCACTCCCCCACTGGCGTCGTATGGCCTTGCGAGATAATGCGCTCTATCTTCACCTTGCCATTACCAGCAAGGGTTTCGAACACTTCTTGTGATAAATCACCGGGGAGTGACTGATAAAAATTTTGTAGCATCTTGAATCCTTATCATGGCTCGAGGGCAAGATAATCTATTGAGAAACCAAAGTATAAACCGTTATCATAGACGCTCTTAGGGCTAAGAGCCTTATGAGATGACAAGATAAGACAGTTGTATCATATGGATATGGAGAAGTTGACCTATGTCGTTGTTTCGCGCGTTTAAAGCTAAATTATTTAATACCAAAGAAAAAAGCTGCGCCCATCAAGACATACCTCTTCAAACTTCTTCCAATCCACTCCCATCCAGTACCTTTAAACCCTATTTTAGTCTTGCCATTCAAGCGACTCCGGCGCAAGCCACTCATTCAGAAACTCACGAGGAATTTACCCGCCACGACTTCGACAGCCCGCAAACGATCGAACTGCTAGGTTGGGAACGAGAGCATGAATCCTGCACCTTTCACGAGACCCAATTTGACCGCATCGAGATACACGGCCCTGTGCAAGATTTTTATCTCGGTCAGGATAAGACCTGTAGCCTAGCGCTGGATTCTGATGCAGCGACAACTCAAGCCCGCTGGCAAGTGGCACTGGTAAACCCGCAGGAATTAGTGATCTGCCGTTTTTATATCGATGCAGGGTACAGAGTACAAGGCGATATGCAGGACTTCGGCAGTCTCACTGGCAAACTGCAGCGGACATTTCATCAGATTGAGACTGAGCAAGGTCAGAATCTACTGAGAATTGTCACCCAATCCCCCAACCTCACTCAGGCCGTCGATTGCAATTACTTTGGTGAGCGCAACGGCATCACTCGCCAATTCAATGCCTTAGGTGTATTGCAGTTCGAAGGGCATTTTATTGAGGAGCAACAGCTCGGGCGCCAGACTTGGTATGACAATGAGGGCAAAATCAATCAAGTCGAGGAGCGCCACGCCGAGGGAATGTTGCTGACCCGCTACTATAGCAATGGTCAGATAAAAGAAACCGCCGAAAAGGATAGCGAAGATAATTATATCAATCCGTTAACTCGCTATTATGAATCAGGCGCCCTGTGGCTAATACGCCCCATGCAGGCGGGAAAAATCCATGGCACAGAGCATATCTACTATGAAGATGGCAAGCTACAGGCCGAATTAAGCTATGACATGGGGGAATTGGTTAAAGAGCTTTGGTACCATACCAACGGCAATCTTAAGCAAGAAGTCCATCTCGATGCAGCGGGCAAAAGCCTCGAAACCTATTACGAAGATGGCCAACTCGCCTGGCGAGAACGCCTCAATCCACAAGGGTTAAATTGCGGTCTACGCCAGGAATGGCACCCCAATGGCGTGCTGGCAAATCAACTCAATTTTGTTGATGGTGTTGCCCATGGCAACAGCGAGAAATGGTATCCGAACGGACAGCTTGAACAATGCATCCCCTTTGAGAATGGCCATGAGCAGGGGCTTGCCACTTGGTACCATGAAAATGGTCAACTCTCCCTTGAGATCTACCTTGAAAAGGGTCTAAGAGAGGGCCTTTTCCGCAGCTATTATGCAAGCGGCGTATTGTCAGCCGAGGGCCAATATCAGCGTAACCTCTCCGTCGCGCCCTTTATCGAATACTATGAAAACCAGCAAATTCAAATGTATCTGCCCCACACTCAAGGCAATCGCGATGGCACGGCCCGCTGGTTTTATGAAGACGGTACTATCAAGACGATTGCTGAATATTTTGTCCGAGACGGCCAAGGTTACCTTAAGGAAAGCTCCTCCTATAACAAGCAAGGGGTTCTCGAATCCTTTGAGAGCCACTCCAATACCCGTTGTGGCTATCAACTTGAGGATAATCAACGGGAATATTATCAAACGGGCCACCCTGACACTCGCATCGAATACTATGAGGATGGGGCCATCCGTTGGCTGCTCACTCGCCTAGATGAGAACCTATTCAGCTCAAAAGCCTTTTCAAAACAAGGCGAATTGCTAGAGTCTGGCTTTGTAAAAGTGATAGATAACGATTATCAGGATGTCGGCCACTGGCAACGTTTTACACCGCAAGGCCAACTGCAGCGCGAAGCCTGGCTCAGTGACGATGGCAGGCTCAATGAAACCCGTCACTATTTTGATGCCGCCGAGCAGCAACAGACGATGGCAGCAGAAACTAAGGTCGATGACAATAACATTGTCGAGGCGGTGGCTAAGTCTAACGATACTCAGGAGCCACAAACGTCGGCGCCTATCCTTAGTTACCATTTGAAATTTGACCCAGATAGCCAACTCTATGCCATGAAACGCTATCATCCGAATCGTCAAATCGCCGAAGAAGGCAACTTACTTTTTCAGGGGCAAGAACACTTGTGGGTGGGGATCCACAATCAGTACGATAAACAAGGCCAGCTCGAACTATCTGAAACCTATACTATGAATGGTGAGCCGATAGAACAGTCCAGCGGTTCAAACCATAGAGTCTTGAATTGATTGAATATCAGCAAGTAAATTCGGCGATGACCTGCTGATAACTTAATCGCTAAAGCAAGGGATTAGAGCGCGAACGTCGCTATGGTTTTTTGGATCCCAACGACATCGGTACCACGTTTGAGTTCTTTAACCAGAGGATCACTTTGGCCAGAGATCCAGATCCTAAGCTCGGCATCCATGTCAAAATGGCCTGTGGTTTCCACTTCAAAATGAGTAATGGATTTATAGGGCACAGAGTGATAGCTGGTTTTCTTGCCCGTCAGTCCTTGCTTATCGATTAAGATCAAGCGTTTGTTGGTAAATACAAACAGATCGCGGATCACTTTATAGGCCAGTTTTAGTTCTTCCTGAATCCCCATAATTGGGCGCAGCTCTTCGGCCAGTTCCTGTAAATCGACCTCAGACGCATTCCCCAGTAACCCATCTAACAATCCCATGCTGACATCCTTTATTATTGAAATTTTTCAATAAAATATCCTGTAGTTAACCAAGTGGCAACAAAGAGAGCGGCAACGGCCCTAAAAACAAAAAGGGAGCATTGAATACTCAACGCTCCCTTGATAACTATTCAAGCCTAGTAAAACCTAGATTAAACAGCTTTTTGACCGCGAACCTGGCGGTTTTCACCAACGACCATCATCTCGCATTTTGGACAGTCGAACACCAACTTCAACACATCGTTACCAATCTCAAGCACCATAGGGTCGGCCTTAATGCCCGGCACTTCCTTGGGACAAAGATTGAAGTTAAATCGTAGGCAATGCTTAGTGATCATTAACGGCACATCTTCGGTCACGCCGTTTTTCTCGTAGGTGTCCTGAATTTCAATCACGCCATGGCGTTGATAAAAGTCCTTCGCCTTTTCGTTTGCCACGTTACCTAAATAACTTAAGTGTTTGAAGGGATAAATGGCATCTTGGTTATATTTCCAAGGTTTGGGACGCTGGTAGCCTTCAACACGGGCAAGTTCTAATGCTGCTACCGCATCACGGCGCAGACCGTTGAGCACAGATGCAGGCAGGAACCAAGGCTGAGCGGTTTCGATACTAATCTGGCGCGCCGTAAAATCGGTACTGCCAAGTTTCGACAATTGAGTACGAATAGTCTGCAAGGTTTTTTCAGCGTCGGTGGCGGGCGTCTTTTCGACTGCAAGCTCAACGGTCGCACTCAGGCCGTACACATCCGTCATCGTTAACGCCACGCCCGTAGCGGTATCAGTTAAACGCATATCGACGCCGATAATACGCTTGGCAGACTCCTTGGAAAGTAAAGTTTCGAAGGCTTGGTTATGGTTACGATACAGCGTCATACCAACACGCAGATCGCGCGGCACCTGCAATACATGCAGCTTATGACCTTCGGCACGGTTAACACGCAGTCCCTGCAATTTGTCATCGGACTGTTTGGCCATCGCATAATTTGGCGGGAAATAGGCTAAGCCATCGCCGTTATTAAATTCGTGGGTTGAACTGACTTGAATAAAGTCTTTGCCGATGGCGACCACTTTACCCACATCTTGACCGATATATTTTGGCGAGCGGAAGTCTTTAATCCCTTGGCTACGCTCATTCACAAAGTAATCTGTGCTGCCACGGTTAAAGGTTTTTTCGGGATCCGGAGTAAAGGTATGTTCAGTACGGCCGTGGGATGACGCCACGAACTCAGGGCGACGCGCCATAATAGCATCGAGCTTTTGACGATAATGGGCAGTCACGTTTTTAACGTAACTTAAGTCTTTTAAACGCCCCTCAATTTTGAAGGAGCGAACGCCGGCATCAATCAAGGCTTCGAGGTTATCGGTTTGGTTATTGTCTTTTAATGAGAGTAAATGCTCGTTTTGCGCCAACACATCCCCTTGGCGGGTCTTAAGATTGCCCGGCAGACGACACATTTGCGAACATTCACCACGGTTTGCACTGCGGTTACTGAAGGCATGACTTAAGTTACATAATCCACTGTAGGCCACACACAGGGCGCCGTGAATAAAGAACTCAATCTGCATATTGGTGTGAGCGGCAACCTCACGGATTTGGCTTAAGCCTAACTCGCGCGCAAGCACCACTTGTGAGAAACCCACTTGCTCTAAGAAGGCGACTTTCTCAGGATTACGATTGTCCATTTGCGTACTGGCGTGCAGCGCAATCGGCGGCAGGTTAAGTTGCAATACGCCCATGTCCTGCACAATCAGTGCATCGGCGCCCGCGTTATACACATCCCAAATCAGCTTTTCAGCGGTTTCGAGCTCATCGTCCATCAGAATAGTATTAATGGCCACAAACACTTGCGCATGATACTTATGAGCAAAAGAACACAGACGGGCGATATCTTCCACACTGTTACCCGCGGTCGCACGTGCTCCGAATGCGGGACCACCGATATAAACCGCGTCGGCACCATGGCGAATGGCTTCAATGCCATAATCGGCATTTTTTGCAGGCGCCAATAACTCTAAGCGGTTATTAACGTGAGAAAGTGTCTCAGGTGTGTAAATCTCTGGCTGGCTCATACTTCACAGGCTCAAAATGAACAATCACGAAAAAGGTGACGAGTATAACAAAAACTCAAATCCAGCTCTATCTGCAAATCATTTTTCGCTGGATTAAAGCGAGGCGAGATCAGCAGGAGAGACAACAAACTTGCGCCCCAGAGCCGAGCAGAGTATCTTTGCCGCGCATTGTTTAATAGGCGCGATTATGACTGATTTTATTTACCAACCACCGACAACTCCCTGGCTCGATGTGCTTTACCAAGATAAAGACATTATCGTGGTCAACAAGCCTTCGGGATTATTGTCCGTGCCCGGTCGCGATCCCTCCCATTACGACAGTGTGTACGCCCGAGTCAAAGCCGATCATCCCCATTGCCAAATCGTCCATCGCCTCGATATGGCGACCTCAGGCGTGATGGTGGTTGCGCTCATTCGTAGCGCCGAGCGCGAGCTAAAACGCCAATTTCACGATAGAGAAACCAGCAAAACCTATCTCGCCAGAGTCGCGGGACACGTTAAAAATGCGACGGGTAGTGTGGATTATCCGCTGATCTGCGACTGGCCCAATCGCCCAAAACAGAAGGTTGACCACGAAATAGGTAAACCCTCATTAACCCACTTTGAAGTGCTCAGCCGCGCCAAACGTTCGACGCTGGTAAAGCTAAAGCCGATTACAGGGCGCTCACACCAACTCAGGGTACATATGATGGCGCTTGGGCATCCGATCCTCGGCGACGGTTTTTATGCGGATCCTTTAGCAAAATCCCTAGCACCGCGATTATTACTGCACGCCGCAGAGCTCACCATTAAACACCCGTACACAGGTGAGAGCATGACGTTCAGTGCCGATGCTCCCTTTTGTGAGCCAGAAGGTGAGCAATGATCACTAAACACAATAAAAACACCTAAAAGCAGTAGCCATTCACCATAAAAGAACGTAACTTTATGACAATTCATTATGTTATAGAGAGTTTATTTATGGAAACCGCATTTCAGCGCGATCAGCTTGATAACCATATCCTCGAAGCCTTAATGCAAGACGCACGCACCCCGTTTGCCGAGCTTGCCAAACGTTTCGGCGTGAGTGCGGGGACTATCCATGTGCGTGTCGAGAAAATGAAACAAGCGGGGATTATCACGGGTGCCCAGATCACCATCAATCCCAAGGCTCTCGGGTACGATGTCTGCTGTTTTATCGGAATTAATCTCAAAAGTGCTGGCGACTACCCCGCCGCCATCGCCAAGCTAAACGCCTTAGAAGAAGTGGTAGAAGCCTACTACACCACAGGCAACTACAGCATTTTTGTCAAAGTCATGTGCCAATCCATTGATGGCCTGCAACACGTGTTGATTAACCGCATCCAATCCATCGACGAAATTCAATCGACGGAAACCCTTATCAGCCTGCAAAACCCTATCACAAGAGCGGTTAAGCCTTAGTTACGGCTCTCACAAAAAAGCCTTCAAACAGAATGCTATATCGCAAAATTATGACTTAAGTCTTTTTTCCACCAAAAGTGTTAACCGCACGATATTTTTGTGTTACAACTTCATTGCTAGCAATAAAATGCGCAGCATAACAATAACAATTTAGCTACACGGTGCTATTGCCAGTACCAAAAGCATTAATTGACAAGGAATGAAGTTGTGAAGACAAAATTATCTATCGCTATCTCGGCGGCACTATTATCAAGTGCAGCAGTTGCTAACAGTGGGTTTACTTTTGAAACTTACTCACCCGAAATCACCGCTCAAGACCAATACACCAAACCTAAACTAGCAGGAACAAATCTTAGTGCTCCACAACGTTTTATCGTTGAAATGGAGTCTCCTGCTCTTGCAAAATATAAAGGTGGCATAGGCTCTTACGCTGCGACAGCCACAACTCAGAAGGGACAAAAGCTAAACGTTCAGTCTTCCGAAGTGAAGAGCTATTCAAACTTCCTAGCAAAAGAGCAAAGCAATTTTGCAGCTGCTCTAGCCAAAACGATTCCTAACGCTAAAGTGGAGCGTCAATTTCAAACCTTATTCAATGGTGTAACTGTTGTTGGCCAGGGTCTAACCGCTGACACCTTGGCAAAAATGCCTGGCGTGAAATCTGTTTATCCAGAAAGTATGTACGAAATTAGTATGGATGCATCCCACCAAGTCATTAATACTCAAGCAATGTGGAATGCTGTTTCTGGTATGGAAAATGCCGGTAAAGGCATTCGAGTTGCAGTCATTGATGGCGGTATTCGTCCAGAAAACCCAATGTTTGCTGATGCTGGTTTTACAGCGCCAAGCGGAAATTTACCGAAGGATGACTATTGCTCCACTGTAGATGCTTCTTTCTGTAACAATAAGTTAATTGTTGCTCGCTGGTCACAGCCAACCTTCCAAGTATGTCCAAACGAATATATGAGCCCACTCGGTTATGGCGGCCATGGAACTCACGTTGCAGGTACGGCTGTTGGTAATAAAGTATCCACAACATTTAAAGAGATTCCCGTTGAATTATCAGGTGTTGCACCTGCCGCCTACTTAATGGTCTATAAAGCACTTTATAGCAAAGCAGACTGTACTGGTGGTAGTGGTTCTAACATTATGCTGATGGAAGCGTTAGAGCACGCTGTAAATGATGGCGCGGACGTAATCAACAACTCATGGGGTGGAGGCCCTGGCGGCGATCCAGCTAGCAGCCCTTACAAAACCATGTTTGAAGCCGCAGAAGCCGCAGGGGTAGTTGTTGTAACTGCCGCAGGTAACGATGGCAATGGCCCACAAACAATCGGATGCCCAGGGTGTATCGAGTCAGGTATCACAGTAGCTAACACAACGACTGGACGTTATTTTGCTAATAGCTTTAATGCGGGTGGTGACGATCTGTTAGCAATTCCGAGTTCTGATACAAAATTGGTTGAGGATATTTCGGGCACCGTTATCGCAGCCAAAAATTTGGACGCTGAAAATGCGAATGGTTGTAACGCTTTTGCCGCTGATTCTTTTAAAGATGGCATAGCCTTAATCTCTCGTGGCAGTTGTAATTTCACATTGAAAGCAGCAAATGCCAAAGCCGCTGGTGCTAAAGCCGTTGTTGTTTACAACAACGCAGCAGGAGCTCCTATCACCATGTCAATGCCAGGTGAAGAGTTTCCAGCGGTGATGATAACAATGGATGCAGGTTTGGCCATTATTGAGTCGATGGGCGAAACAGCAACGACAGGTACAATCGTTGCTAAAACTAAACGAATTATGGTTCCTGAGCTTGCAGACAACCTCAATAGCACTAGCTCTCGCGGCCCAGATGGTAACCAAAATATCTTAAAACCAGATATTGCGGCTCCCGGCACAAATATCCTATCCGCATTCTCACCTGACGATGGCGGTGAAGACTTCAATATGATCTCAGGAACGAGTATGGCAAGCCCACATGTTGCAGGAGCTGCAGCATTGATGAGCCAACTTCATCCAGATTGGAGTGCAAACGATATTAAAACTGCCCTCACATCAACAGCTAAGTTTGATGGTATTCTTGATGATGATGCTGTTACGCCAGCCACACCATTCGATATGGGTGCTGGACGTATGGATTTAGATGCTGCAGCGAAAGCAGTGCTTACATTTGATAAACCATCCATAGCATCTGACTCTTGTGTTGGTCCGTGTACTTTCACTCGCACTGTATACAATAAGGGCGATACCCAAACATCTTGGAATTTATCCGCCTCTTCTGATAGCACAGGAATTACGGTATCTCCTGCAACTCTTGAATTAGCTGCAGGGGCTTCAGCAACCTTTACCGTAACGGTTGACTCTACATTTGCGGAATACGGTGAGTGGATCTTTGGTAATATCATGATTACCAATGCGGATGGCTTACAAGATGCTCATTTACCGCTGGCTGTTTTAGCTAAAGAATCAAGTGACTCTAACCTGATTTCAACCTACACAACTAAAACAGATATCAATGCTAGTGATGTCATTCCCGTTGTGGCTTCGATCAACAATACCGTATTTGAAAATACAGTCACTGTTACTGCGCAAGCTCCGGTAGGCACTAAACTCACCTCTAAAGATGACGTTAAAGTTACACTTACAGGTGCGACACAAAATGGATTACAAGTTAACGAAGACCTTGGCTCAGTGACTTGGGTTGGTAAGCTCGACCTACCTCAAATGAACACGGTAAAAGGCGCACAACGATTCCCAAGTATTGTTGAGTTAGGTGTGAAACCTATTGCCTGTTCAGATGGTTGTGATGAGCAATCCTTTACCTTTACCGTTCCTAGCTTTAAATACAACGGCGTAAGCTACACCAAAATAACCATTTCAGACAACGGATTGGCGATCGTTGGTGGTGGTAGTGCTAGTGGAACCTATGCTAACAAGGAATTACCTGACGGCAGCAACCCTAACAATATTCTAGCGCCATTCTGGTCTGATTTTGACTTGTCAGATAATACAGTTGGCGATACGGGTGGCGGTAACTTAGCGGCGAGTGTCTTCACTGACGATGATGGCGCTAAGTGGCTTGCGCTTGAATGGAATAAAGGTCAGCTCTATGGTGATACTTCTGGTACTGCCTATACCTTTAGCATCTGGATAAAAACAGGTGATACTGAAGAAGTCGTATTTAACTATATTGACATCCCGAATATGCCTGCCAGTGTTACTATCGGTGCCGAGAATATCGGTGGCACGATCGGAACAACTTATCACTACAATGGTACTGGAAGTAGTATCACTTCAGGTGATTCCTTAGCGTTGAAAACAACGACTGCTGGTAATGTCACCATTAACTATGATGTAAAAGCAACAAGCCTAAATGCAGGACAAGCTGATACAGCTGAAACAAATGAAGAAACCTTAGTCTCAATTGATGTGTTAGCTAATGATGACAAACCAGATATGAAAGTTGCACGAGCATCTATCACTGGTGATGGCATCACAGCAAACGCACAGCGTATTTTTGAGATTATGCCAAAAGGTGCCTTAGGCAATATCAGTATCGTAAAAGCACCATCACATGGCACTGCAACCGTCAATGCGACTGGAGGTATAGACTATACGCCTGCGGTCGATTACTTCGGCTCTGATAGTCTCAGTTATACCTCTCAAGATGAGGACGGCAATACTGGTGCTGCGGCAATGGTTTCAATTACTGTCAATAATGTGAATGATGCCCCTGTAGTAACACCACAACCACATAGTGGTACTGTTGGAGAAGCCATTACGCTAAAGCCAAATCCATTCGATGTTGATGGTGACAAATTAACGTATGTGTGGACACAAACTGGAGGAGAAAGTCTGAGCTTTACTTCAACAAACGAGAATATAACTGTTACACCTAAAAAAGCAGGTGTGTACACCTTCACTGTTGTAGCTAACGATGGCAAGCTTCAAAGCAATACAGGCGAACTCACTCTCACCGTCGCAGACAAGCCTGATTCAGGTGGCGGTGCGTTGGGTTGGTTAACAGCATTGTTATTACCTCTGGCGGCAATGCGTCGTCGTATGAAGTAAGCAGTTCATCAATAAACAAAAGGGAGTCTATATGACTCCCTTTTTATTGTGTAGATGCGTGATAACTCGATGGTATCAACAAGAAGCTGATTACGAACGCAGCCCTATTCCCCGTGAGATGAGGTAATACGCAACGCCCCAAAGTACGGCGCAAAAGCCCACCATAATGCCAATAGAAAGCGGAATGCTGATATCGGCAAAACCTAAGAAACCGTAACGGAAGACGTTGATCATATAGACCACAGGGTTCAGTGCCGACACGCCTTGCCAAAAGGATGGCAGCAACGACAATGAATAGAATACTCCGCCAAGGTAGGTTAAGGGCGTGAGCACAAACGTCGGGATGATGCTGATATCATCGAAACTCTTGGCAAATACCGCGTTAATTAATCCCCCTAAGGAGAACAGCACTGAGGTTAAAAATACCGTCATGACCACAAGGCCTGCATGGTGCAAGCTGATGTCGACAAAGAACATGGCGACTAGCGTGACGATTAAACCAACGCATAAGCCGCGAGCGACACCGCCCCCCACATAGCCTGCGATCATCACATAGTGAGGTACAGGGGCGACCATTAACTCCTCGAGATTGCGCTGAAATTTCGCGCTATAAAAAGAGCTCGCCACATTCGAATAGGAGTTAGTAATCACCGACATCATGATTAGACCAGGCGCGATAAACTCCATATAAGATACGCCACCCATATCGCCAATGCGGCTACCGACCAAGTTTCCAAAAATCAAAAAATACAAGGTCATAGTGATTGCTGGCGGGACTAAGGTTTGGATCCAGATCCGGGTAAAACGATTGATTTCCTTAGTTAATATGCTTTTGAAGGCGATAAAATACAGCTGTTTCATGCCTTAGCTCCTTGGGTTTTCTTCACTAACTCGACGAAGAGTTCTTCTAAACGATTGGATTTGTTACGCATCGACAAAACCTCCACCTTAGCGGCGGTTAACTGCGTAAACACATCATTGAGGTTGTGGTCCTTCGCCACATCCACCTCTAAGGTATGCGGATCGGTTAAACGGCAAACCATACCATTGAGTGCGGGAGCGACATCGATGTCGCGGCGCAGGTCAAGGATAAAGGTTTCAAGATTCAGCTTACTCAGCAAGGCCTTCATGCTCGTGCATTCCACCAGCACTCCCTTATCGATAATGCCGATATTGCGGCACAGCATTTCAGCTTCTTCAAGGTAGTGGGTGGTCAGAATGATAGTCACACCCTGCTGGTTGATTTGCTTGAGGAATTCCCACATTGAGCGACGCAGCTCAATATCGACCCCTGCCGTTGGTTCATCTAAGATCAGTAATTTAGGTTCGTGCATCAGGGCACGGGCAATCATTAATCGCCGCTTCATCCCGCCTGACAGCGTACGAGATTGGCTGTTGCGCTTATCCCACAAATCAAGCTGGCTTAAGTATTTTTGGGCTCGCTCAAGAGCCACTGCCTTGGGCACACCATAATAACCCGCCTGATTCACGACGATTTGCAGTACCGTTTCAAACTGGTTGAAGTTAAATTCCTGTGGCACTAAACCGATGCACAGCTTGGCTTCCTCGAGCTGCTTATCGATATCAAAATCAAACACCTGCACAGAGCCAGCGGTTTTCTGCACTAAGGAGCTGATAATCCCAATGGTGGTCGACTTACCCGCGCCATTCGGGCCGAGCAATGCAAAAAAGTCTCCCTGTTCAACGGTAAGGCTAATCCCCTTTACCGCCTCAACACCGCCTTTGTAGGTTTTTTTTAGCCCCTCGAGTACGAGAGCATGGGCATGATTGGCCATAGTGCTACCTGATCCTGAAAGAATGAACAAAACAATAAGATGGTGTCGAAAACAGCAAATGCAATACGCCAAGCTGTATAAAAACGAAGTATGACTCTAGTTGATTGAATCAATACAGATTAATTTATTAAAAATTACTAATAGATCACCAAACGCGGATAAATGCTACCAAACAGTATTTGCGTCGCCAACTTACAGCACAAAACAAAACTCCCGCCTAGGCGGGAGTTTGAGTCATAACGCATCGGGGCTTATTCGAGCGGCACCACTTTGGCGATATATGGCAAGTTGCGGTATTGCTCAGCATAATCGATGCCGTAACCCACAATAAACTCGTCTGGGATCGTAAAACCGATAAAGTCGACTTTAACATCCACTTCGCGGCGCTCAGGTTTATCCAATAGAGTGCACAGGGCTAAGCTCTTTGGCTCACGCAATAACAGCATTTCGCGCACTTTGTTTAAAGTGTTGCCCGAGTCAATTAAGTCTTCCACAATCAGCACGTCGCGGCCCGCGATATCCGATTGCACATCCTTCAGCACTTTCACATCCCGTGAGCTGGTCATGGCATTGCCATAGCTCGAAACCGACATAAAATCGATTTCAACATGGCCTTTAATACGGCGGCACAGATCAGCCATAAATACGACTGAACCTTTTAATAATCCCACCATCAGCAAACGCTCGCTGTTGGCATAGTGGGCATTGATTTGCTCGGCCATTTGATCCAATTTTTGGCTGATCTCTTCCGCGGAGATCATCACTTCGGTGGTGTGTTTCATATCAGTCTCAATTGTCGATGTCATTAGGGGAGTGTTTGTCATAGCCCCAGCGACTCGTTAATGCATGGTCAACGCCCAAATGATCGAGGATTCGAGCGACCATGAAGTCTACCAGATCTTCTACGGATTTGGGATTATGATAAAAGCCCGGCGCCGCAGGCATAATAGTGGCACCTAAGCGCGATAGGGTTAGCATATGCTCTAAGTGTATGGCATTAAACGGAGTTTCCCGCGGAACTAGGATCAGCTGACCGCGCTCTTTTAATACCACGTCCGCCGCCCGTTCGAGCAAATTATTGCTCATGCCAGTGGCAACAGCTGCCAGTGTCCCCGTCGAACAAGGGCAAATCACCATTTGTTTAGGGGCTGCACTGCCTGAAGCTGGCGGCGAAAACCACTCATCTTTGCCTAATACCACTAACTCGCCAGATAAGGTTATCTTCTTCTGTGCCAGCACATCGAGCAATTGTGCCTTGGCTTTATCGCTATTAGCACTGAGCTGCAGGCCATGTTCAGTGGCCAGCACCACACGGGCAGCGCTCGAGATCATTAGAAATACTTGGTAGCCCGAGGCTAATAAACATTCTAATAATTTCAAGCCATAAGGCGCGCCCGAGGCTCCCGTCCAAGCTAAGCTAATGGCTTTCTCTGATTTGGCATAGGCCATATTAGTCCGCCTGCTGAACAAACTGAGGGCTGACTTCGAGCGCCGCCAACAGTTTCTTATGTAAGCCGCCAAAGCCGCCGTTACTCATCACCACGATAGTGTCACCCGCTTTTGCCGAAGCAGAGACTTTAGCCACAACATCATCAATTTGATGCAGGACAGTCACAGGGATCACCGCCGCTTCCATCGCCTCTTTCATATTCCAATCGATAGTATCGGCTTGATATAAAAAGGCTTCGTCCGCTTGCAGCATGGAATGAGCCAGTGTGTCTTTGTGCACACCACTCTTCATGGTGTTCGAGCGCGGCTCTAATACGATAGTGATTTTGCTTTGACCCACCTTGGCACGCATGCCCTTAATGGTGGTCGCAATCGCCGTTGGATGGTGAGCAAAATCATCGTATACGCTCACGCCGTGGACAGTACCCAACAGCTCTAGACGACGTTTCGGCGGTACAAAGCGGGTTAATGCCGCGATAGCGGCACTCGGTTTAACCCCAACATGGCGCGCTGCCGCGATAGCCATTAGCGCGTTTTCAATATTGTGCTGACCAATCAGCGCCCATTCGAGCACACCTTGGGATTCACCGTCGAAGAAGACCTCAAACTCATGACAATCATCACTTAAAGCCTTAGCATGCCAACCCTTAGTCACCTCAGCGGTGTGGAACGTCTCTTGCTCGCTCCAGCAGCCCATATCAATGGTTTGTTTTACCGCGTGGGAATCGGCAGGCCAAATCACTTTGCCTTGCCCAGGCACGGTACGGATCAGATGATGGAACTGTTTTTGGATCGCCGCTAAATCGGCAAAAATATCGGCATGGTCAAATTCGAGGTTATTGATCACCAGCGTACGGGGATGATAATGCACAAATTTAGAACGCTTATCGAAGAAGGCGCTGTCGTACTCATCGGCTTCGACCACAAAAAACGCCGATTCCCCTAAACGGGCCGACACGCCAAAGTTTTGTGGCACACCACCAATCAAGAAACCGGGTTGATAACCACAATCCTCTAAGATCCACGCCAGCATACTCGAGGTGGAGGTTTTTCCATGGGTACCAGACACGGCTAACACCCAACGCTCAGGCAGAATATGATCGGCTAAAAACTGTGGCCCGGAAGTGTAAGGGATCCCAAGGTTTAATACCGCTTCGACACAAGGATTACCTCGGCTCATGGCATTACCAATCACCACAAGATCGGGATAACTGCCCGCTTCACCTAACTGACTTGGGTCAAAACCTTGAATGAGTTCAATACCTTGCTCTTCAAGCTGCGTACTCATCGGTGGATAGACGTTGGCATCCGAGCCTGTCACTCTGTGCCCTTTTGCCCTAGCCAAGAGTGCTAGACCACCCATGAAGGTTCCACAAATTCCTAAAATATGTACGTGCATACCGCTCGCTCTGATGTTTTTGAATTCAAGGCTATTCTAATCCATAGCACCGCAGATTGGCAGGTTAGGATCTCGGAAAAGCCACTTGTTTGGCAAAGATACTGATAGAGAAAGGGATTTTTACAATTGAGTGAAGTTTAGCTAACAGAATTGCGCCACTCAGCTCACTTATCCGCGCAAGCTGGCATAGAGCTTTGGATATTGACTGCGGTGACGATTAAAGAGGAACTGACGCAGGGCTTCTCGCTCTTCGGCTTCGGCCTGAAACCTGACAATCGCTAGTCCCTCTTCGTGGCGAATAGGCTCGATTTTAACCCGCATGGTTTCCCCCTCGGGCAACTGTAATTGCAGTTCTTGGCTATCGACTAAACGCTCAAACTGTTGTGGTGATTTAGCACGGATCGCCATACCCGAACTAGACAAAGACACCACAGACCATTGCTCGCCCTGATCTTGGTCGAAGATCCATACATCTTCTGGCTGAGTCAATCGCCAACTTCGCTCCGCGCCAGTGGCGTCAAACACTTCAGGCACCCCAAGAGTGGGCTGCAATTGCCCAAAATCATCGAGGCGCATCTCTAAGGGAAACCAAAGTTTATAGGGGCCGACCTCGGCCAGCAGAGTCAACTTGGCCTTACCCAAAAGCGAGGCTAGCGCCTGCGGCACATCGGTTTTGACCGTTAATACGTGGTTAACCAAGGGCTCAGGATGAGCATCCTCGGCGTTATGGGTTATGCGATTAGGAGAAAATAGCTCTCTAAAACAAGCCAATTCCTCTAAGGTTAAATGCGGCTCATCAACCATACTGCAACCTACTCAGATGAATCCCTTGTACAAAAAATTACCACCAAAGCATGATGCTGTACATTTTTTCATCTATAAATTTGCAAAAAAAGAAAAGTAGGCTAGCAAGGCTAAGGTCTGACTCCTATTAGCCATTTGCACTATTTAATGAAGAGCGAACCACTCGTTAAGGGCTACTGCTCGCGTATTGAGCTAAATCATTCATCCTTTTGCTGGCTTGCAGGGGGCGCGAAGAGGATTTTACATCGCTCCGAGAACGTCAGCCCCCGAGCCGTCACCTCGCTGAACATATCGCGCCATTCGCTAAAGGTCACTTTGAGTGGATTAAAACTATTGACGGGTTTAGTGATCCCGTAAATCACTGTCTCGCCCTCGGGTACAAAGGTACCGAAGAGTTTGTCCCAGATAATCAAAATACCGGCATAATTTTTATCGATATATTGTGGATTACGCCCATGGTGCACCCTGTGGTGGGAAGGCGTATTAAACAGCCATTCTAATGGGCCAAGTGTTCTCACCGCTTGGGTATGCACAAAAAACTGTAACCCTAAGTTCAGCAGCACCACAAAAACCACCCAATTAGGATCGAAGCCTAAGATCACCAGCGGCAACCAAAACACCCACATACCAGCAAAGGGATACATCAAACTCTGACGAAACGCTGTGCTAAAATTCATATTCTCCGAGCTGTGGTGCACCACATGAGCCGCCCACATCCACCGCACTCTATGGCTCGCACGATGGAACCAGTAATAGCAAAAATCTTGGGCAATCATCAGCAATACAAAGCTGAGTGGCCCCATTTGAATATCGAATAATTTCCAACCAAATACCGTCAGATACAACTTAGCGATCAGCAAACCCGTGAGGATATCCGCCCCTTGATGCATGGCGGCGAGACTAAAATTACACAACACTTCCTTGGTGTGGTAACGGGCACTCACTGGCAGTTTTTGTCTTCTGTCGCCGAAATACCATTCCAGCAAAATGCAGACAAAAAATAGCGGGGCCAATACCAGCAGCAACACCTCGGGGTGATTGATTAACGCAGCGATATCCATATACCTTTATCCTATTGTTATTATTGTATTAAAGCGTAAATCTGCCCATAGCCTACCAGCGGGCGTAGTGGTCCTCGGTCAATCCCAACACATTGTTGAGTTGGAATTTACGTCCCTGATTGTCAATGATAAAACCGCTAAAAAGCCCCAGATATTGGCGGAAGTTACTCTTCAGCAAGATAAAATTGCGTTTCTCACTGCGGCAATTTCGCGCCGTAAACTCTAAATCGACGCGGCCATCGTGACTATAAATACGCCAGAGATCTGTGCCCTGCTGGCCATGACGGTCAAATTCAAATTGCACCGGCCCGAGTAAATGCCGCTCACCGTTGATCCAAAACACGTTTTCATTGGCACCGGTTTCATTCACGCCCGCCGCAAGATTTAATCCAATCACCCCTTCTTCTATTTGGGCATTGATGGATGCCCAGCGCCAGCTGGTATCGCGGCGCATAAAGCCTGCGGAAAAATCATAACCTGCGAGGGCAAAATTTAATGGTTGCGGTTCATGGTCTATGGTGAGTTGTCCTTTGACCGATAAACCATTGTGTTTTTGGGTATAGGTCCAGCCGTTGTATCCCGTGGGGCTACACATGGCCATAGGTAAACTTAAGGGTAATGCATGCAGGGTTAAATCGGCTTGAATGCTTTTAGTATCAATGACTAAATGCCAATTCCCCTCTTGGATCTCAAAGGTCACTCTAGCGCCTTTGCCGCCGATAGCGGCTGTGCCATTGGCGGGAGAAGGCGTCATCCGATAACCAAACCCAAAGGGTTTTAACCAGTCATGTTGAGTTAACCTGTTGTTTTTAATGTCATATAAATAACAGAAACCACTGCCCAGATAGGCGATATCCGCCAGTGCGATGCCAAGGATGTAGCGCGGCGTGATAATCGAAATAAACTGGAACTGCTTAAAATCAAACCGTTTTGCCCAAGCCGATGCAGGCTTGTCCATGGTATCGAAATAGGCAAAATCTGCTAAACCTAAGCTACCCACTATGCCGTCGAAATGGCCGAAATGTGGCTGACCTTTGGCATTGATTAAACTGTCGGGGGCGATTTGGGTAATAATCCTAGACATAAACTCGCCTTTGCTTGTGCAATCGAAGGAGCATTTATGCTCTCTTATTTAATGTTGAATTTTTACTCTAACCTGTCGCCCATTGCATTAAAAGAGTGCAAGCTCAAATTGTTGTGATTTTGTTGCCGGTAAGAATTCGGTTTAATCCCACCAGCGACTCATAAAAAAAGCGCCCGAAGGCGCTTAATCGAGGCAAACTCATCCGCTACATGATAGCGAATGGCTCAGTAAACCTAAGTCGCTAGAAACGATAACTCATGCCAAAGTTTACCCCTTGTAGCTCGAGTTCTTTCATTGGCACATATTGGTATTCAAGGTTTAGCCCAAAGCCCGAGCGAAAACGATATTGCCAACCAACCGCGCCGTAAAAGCCCACATCGTCTGAATCCATCTCTTGCTTATCCATCTCATAACTCACTTGGGTGTAAGCAGCGCCGAGTTTGGCGTACAGACTATTACCACGGGAGAGCGCATATTCGCCGTAGGCGGTAGCTCTAACACCTTGGAAACGTAAATCTTTTATCTCGCTGAATGTACTAACGAGCGCACTTGCCACACCACCAGAACCCGTTAAATACCCTGCTTCAACGCCAAAGTTGTCGTTAAGCATATAGCGATAATACAAGTCGCTGGTGAAGGTATCGCCCGCATCATATTTGCCGCTCTTCGTTTCAAATTCTTGAGTGCCATAGCCTAAGCTGCCACCCAACACATGGGGAGAATCGCCAGCATTCGCCTTGCCCACGACAGCCCCAGCCAACAGTGCGAACGACAACAGCCAAGTATTAATTGTTAAGTATTTCATATTGTTTAAATTCAGTATCCAGATGTAGGCACATCATAACCTTTGCACCTGTATCGGTACTGAACCCGAGTGCATTGTGGTAACGGGGGGGATTTCTGGTATGCTGTAGCCACTTTTTACTTGCATGAGATCCCCCATGAAAAAGTTATTATTGACGCTGACTTTCCCCCTGCTCTTCGTGGGCTGCGCGAGCCAAAATCCAACTCATATGGCATTTAGCCCTCAGGTTCCCGATATTAGCCAACAGACCACCAGACCCGTACAGATCTCATTGGATACCATTGATACCCGTAACGTCGAGTATGTGGCGCGCTTTATGGAAGAAGGCACTAAGACTCGCCTTGTCGGCCCGAGTGAGCCACCCAAATTATTGCTCGATGAAGTTTTCCGTAACGGTTTTACCCAAGCGGGCTACCAGATTGACCCAAGTGCGACCAACTCAGTGCAAGTTCAGTTAGAAGAACTGCAAATGGATGTCACCAAAAAGACCTTCGGTTACGAGGCCAAGCATAGCGTGCTGATTGCAGTACAAGCCCGTAATTCTAGCCAAGAATTGGTCAAACGCTATAAAGCCAAGGGCACCTTAAAAGGCCCGTTAACGCCAGACTTTGCCACTCTTGAGCTGGATATGAACAAGTTACTCGGCCAACTCACTGGGGAAATTTTGAATGACCCTGAGTTAAACCAGTTCCTGCAACAATAATAGTGCTAATCGGTAATTAATAAGGAAATCATAATGTTTCGTTGGATATCTGCACTCTTAGTTCTCTGTGCCAGCTATAGCAGCTGGGCGGCAATCGACATTCAACCCGATACCTTGTATCCCCAAGTCGAGTTTGATACTAGCTTAGGTAAGATTGTGGTCGAACTAGATAGAACCCGCGCACCGATTACCGTCGATAACTTTCTGACCTATGTGGTCAAAGGCGAGTACAACAACACGATTTTCCACCGTATTATCAGTGACTTTGTCGTTCAAGGCGGCGGGCTAAACCCACAGTTAGAAGAGTTACCTGCAGGCAAGCCGATATTTAACGAGTCTGGCAACGGCTTATCCAACAGCATGGGCACTATTGCGATGGCCCGCGACAACGATCCTCATTCGGCTACTCGCCAGTTTTACTTCAATGTGGCGGATAACACTAAGCTGGATCCATCCAAACGTCGTTGGGGTTATGCGGTATTTGGCGAAGTGATTGAGGGCAAACAAGTGCTGGAGGCCATGGCCGTGGTCGAGACCACTACCAATGCGAAACTCAATTGGCCCGATGTGCCCGTGACACCTATCATATTGAAAACAGCTAAATTACTGCCGAAAAAATAATCGAAAAAATTTGAGCAAAAGCCCTAATCCTCTGTCTATACTCAAAAAGCAACAGAAAGGAGGCAAGGGTGACGATTGAAGAATTTATCGATAATAAAGCGCCCCAGCTTGCTATGTATGGCAAAGCATTTTTGAGTGACGAGCTCGATTTCCATGAAGTCCAGCTCTATCTTTGGGACACACTCGAGGAATGGCAATTACTCATTCCAAGTAGTGAAGCGCAAACAGAAACAGAAACCGTGTTTTGGCATTTGCTCCATAGCTTTAACAAGTGGCCAGACTGGATGATCCGTGGCAATCAGTACCTGTGTCAGCAGTTGCATGCGTGCTGTGACTTCCTTAGTTTGGGAGGCCAAATGCCCTCGGGGTGCATTGGTGTTCGACCTTGAGCAATACACTCGCTAAAGACTCAGCTTGCTGGGTCTTTTTTATTTTCAGTCCTTTCGGACAGAAACCCAGCGAGCATCAAAAGGATACGCATTAATCCTTGAATCCCACCGCATCTTCCCCGTAAGCTAGGCGGATTCGACTCCTCGGCCCATGCTTATGTTCGTAATCGGTTTAAATCGACGCATCTTAGAATTCTTCAGCGTTTACTACCATAAGCGCGTGTTGATACTGCTGTTACTCGGCTTTTCGGCCGGCCTGCCATTAATGCTGGTCTTTTCAACCTTGTCTTTTTGGCTACGGGAAGCGGGAGTCGACCGAACTTCTATCGGATATTTCAGTTGGATAGCCCTGGCCTATGCCTTCAAATGGGCCTGGTCGCCCTTAGTGGACAGATTATCTCTGCCCATACTGACGCGCTTTTTAGGCCGGCGACGCAGTTGGATGCTGTTCGCCCAGCTGTTGTTGGTCGGCGCCATTTTGGGCATGTCCTTTAGCGACCCACTCCAAGATCTCGAACGCTTGGCCGTATTCGCCCTAATGGTCGCCTTTGCATCCGCCACCCAAGATATTGTGATTGATGCCTTTCGTATCGAATCAGCCCCCGAAAAAATGCAGGCCGCGCTTGCCGCCGCCTATCAGGTGGGCTATCGCAGCGCTATGATTGTGGCGACAGCTGGTGCACTCAGCATCGCCGCTTGGGTTGAGCCAGGCAATACCGAATATAACCTACTCGCTTGGCAAACATCCTATTTGGTGATGGCAGGACTGATGTTTGTCGGGGTGTTAACAACGCTTTTTAGCCGCGAGCCACAGGTCGATACTTGCGCCGCGGATGAAACCGAATTAGCGGTAAAACAACGCTTGAGCGAGCGTTACCCTAAACCTATAGCTGCGAGCCTCTCATGGATTTATACCGCCAGCATACTGCCCTTTATCGACTTTTTTAAACGCTATGGTCGCAGCGCCATTTTGATTCTATTGCTGATTTCCTGCTATCGCATTTCGGACATTGTGATGGGGATTATGGCCAACGTGTTCTACGTGGACATGGGATTTAGCAAAGAAGAAATTGCTTATCTGAGTAAGATCTACGGTCTTATCATGACCTTAGTTGGCGCAGCCTTCGGCGGTATCCTATTAGCCCGCTTCGGTACCATGAAGATTTTATTCCTTGGTGCCCTCTTGGTCGCCGTAACCAATCTACTGTTTGCCTGGCAGGCGATGATTGGTTACAACGTCCAATTTTTAACCTTTGCGATCTCGGTCGATAACTTTAGTGCCGGTATTGCCACCGCCGCCTTTATCGCTTATCTCTCGAGCCTCACCAGCAGCGGCTACAGTGCGACCCAATATGCGCTGCTCTCCTCGATTATGCTGCTCTTCCCTAAATTTATTGCCGGCTTCTCGGGCGCCTATGTCGATGCCTATGGCTATGTGAACTTCTTTGTCGCCGCCAGCGTGATTGGTTTTCCCGTATTGCTGCTTATTCATTTAGTGAATAAATACGTACCCCACGGCAGCAAGGGCGACGCCGAATCTAAGCAATAAAAAAGCCCCTCGCCTTTGATAGCGAGGGGCTTTTGAATGTCTATCAGCAAACCGACTCGAGGTGAATCAAATGCTGGATAAATTTGCAATTAATCGCGGAAGTTATTGAACTGGAAAGGCTGACCAAGATCCGCTTGACGCACTAACGCCATCACAGCTTGTAAATCATCGCGGGCTTTACCCGTCACACGCACTGTGTCGCCTTGGATCTGAGATTGCACTTTAATCTTGCTGTCCTTGACCATCTTAACGATTTTCTTGGCGATATCCGTCTCGATTCCCTGCTTAAAACGCACTTTCAGGGAGAAGGTCTTGCCACTGTGAACCGACTTTTCGTCGACATCCATAGTCGAAGGCTCAACGTTACGTTTGCTCAATTGGGTACGCAGAATATCGACCAACTGCTTGCACTGGAAATCATCTTCCGCGGTGAGAGTCACCACATGATCTTTATATTCGATGCTGGCATCTTTACCACGAAAATCGAATCGGCTGCTGAGTTCACGGCGGGAGTTTTCGACCGCGTTACGTAATTCAACTTCATCCACTTCAGACACAATATCAAATGAAGGCATAGTTGCCGCCCCTTAGGTGATTGTAAATGCCCATAGTTTACCGACTCCCTCCCCCAAGTTGAAGGTTAACTTTACCCAAGCAAGATAAAACTCGGGTTATGGATGACTTTGGCGGCACATTTTCCTATTATGGCGTCACACTAAGATAATCAAATTGTATTTGTGATAACTAAAAACACCCTATTCAAATTGGCTTTAGCCGTAGCCTTTGTCGTGATCAGTTATCTGGTGTTTTCCAGACCAACCTATTCGCAAAGTATCCCCAATATCGATAAGGTAGGCCATCTTGGGAGCTTCTTCTGCCTCTCTTATCTGACCTTTCTCGCCTTTCGCCCCAAGTGGTATTGGCTCTCGTTGGTGCTTGCCGCCTACGCGATTTTGATTGAGCTAGTGCAATCGCGTTTACCCTACCGCAGCGCCTCAGTGGGCGACGTGTTAGCGGACTTTGCTGGTATCGCCTTGTTTTACTTCTGTCTTTGGGCCTATCGAAAATACTTTAGCGCCGCCCAACTCAAGGAAGAATAATGTTTGGCCAAGGTGCGTCATCGACTGTGGAATCTCAAGTCACCGATATTGCGATTTTAGGTGCTGGCGCCGTGGGACAGTTGATTTGCCATCAACTGCATTCGGCGGGGTTAGCCGTAGGCTTGATAGCGCGTGAGGCCTCTGCATCCACCACTGAGACGGATTGGCAAGACTTAGTGTTTTGCCCTCTGCCATCAACGGATGCTGATACCGACTCAGTGTCATACCGTGTGCCAACATTTAGTCTAGACGGCACAAGTTTGCAGCAGATCAGGCTGCTAATTGTGTGCGTCAAGGCTTATCAAGTCATTGATGCTATTAGCCCTTTACTCGACATACTCTCGCCCCAGTGTCATATCCTATTACTGCATAATGGCATGGGCCCACACTTAGCACTGGCGCCTAAATTACAGGGTCGCGGCTTAAGCCTTGGCACTACCTCCCAAGGCGTGCTGCGCCAGTCCCGCTGGCAAGTCAAACAAACAGGCCAAGGCTTGACCCAGTTTGGCCATTTTACCGGTCCCGCATTACCGCAAGCACTGCGTGATGGCCTGCTAAACGCTATCCCAAATAGTGAATGGGTTGAGGCAATCATCCCGAGTCTTTGGCAAAAGCTCGCGGTAAACGCCGCAATTAATCCCCTGACTGCCCTGCATCAATGTCCCAATGGCACCTTGGCTCAAGCACAATTTACCCAGACCATAACCAGTATCTTAGATGAGCTGGTCGAGGTGGCCGCCCACGATGGCATTGAGCTGGATAGACAAATGCTTGAGGAGCGCGTGTACCGGGTGATTGAACTCACGGCCGCAAACTTCTCGTCGATGCACCAAGATGTAGCACACCATAGGCCAACCGAGATTGAACAAATTAGTGGTTATATTTGCGACCGCGCCAACGCGCACGGTTTAAGTGCAGCCACCAATGCCCAAATGTGCCAAGCGATTAAACAGCTGTCGGCGATAACCCCGCAAGCTTAATCAATACATTTAATTGATTTTAAATGGATTTAATCCTAATCAACCGAACTAAATCAAACTCGCTGATATACCAACATTTTTAAATGCACTCGAATTGGCATTTTGATGCTAAATGCACCATGAAGGCGCACCAATTCAGGGCGTAATCGTCTGTTTTTGCACTCTTTTGCAGCAAAAACTCGGTCTATATGAGTGCGTCACATTGTTAACATAATGATAATAAAAACATTATTGTTATGGCCTGATTCCTGCTTTATTCACCCCACTTACGCCTGAAGTTCGTTGGAGAATAAAGTTGAAACTCATCACCGCTATTATTAAACCCTTCAAAATTGATGATGTACGTGAAGCGCTGACGCAACTTGGCATCCACGGTATGACAGTGACCGAAGTGCGCGGCTTTGGTCGCCAGAAGGGACATACAGAGCTGTATCGCGGCGCCGAATATGCGGTCGACTTTCTCCCCAAAATGAAGCTCGAAATCGCCATCCATTCCGAGCAGGAAGATGCGGTCATCGAAACCATTGTTGCCGCCGCCCACACGGGTAAAGTCGGTGACGGCAAGATATTCGTCACCCCACTAGAGCAAGTGATCCGCGTGCGCACCTCGGAAGAAGGGAGTGATGCGATATGAGCCAACAGACAGCCGCACTTAACGCTAAGCTAGAGCGCAGCACGAATACGCCAAACGGCCAGCACGCTAAGTTCGCTCAGCCAAACACCCGTTATTCAAAATTGGGTTATCAGGCATTATTGGCTCTGCTCGCCAGCGGCTTTGCGGGCACGGCTTTGGCCGATGAGGCGCAGCTCAGCGGCGCCAACACCGCATGGATTTTAAGCTCATCCGCCCTCGTCCTATTGATGACACTTCCAGGGCTGGCGCTGTTTTACGGCGGTCTGGTGCGCAGTAAAAACGTACTCTCAATTTTAATGCAGTGTTTTTCTATCGCCGCTATCGCCTCTGTACTGTGGTTTGTGGTGGGTTACTCCATCGCCTTCGATACCGGCAACGGTTTTATCGGTGGGCTGAGCAAAGCTTTTCTAGCCAGCATTGGTCGCGACAGTGTCAGTGGGGATATTCCTGAACCTCTGTTTATGCTATTCCAAATGACCTTCGCCATTATCACGCCAGCGCTGATCATCGGTGGCTTTGCCGAGCGAATGAAGTTCTCCGCCGTACTGATGTTTTCAAGCGCTTGGTTGCTGTTAGTCTATGCACCCATCACCCACTGGGTGTGGGGCGGCGGCTGGTTAGCCGAACTTGGGCTATATGACTTTGCTGGCGGCACAGTCGTACACATTACCGCTGGGGTGGCGGCACTGGTGGCGGCAAAAGTGTTAGGGCCGCGTAAGGGATTCTTAAACTCGGCCATTATGCCCCATAACTTGACCATGACAGTAACAGGCGCGGGCATGCTGTGGGTGGGCTGGTTTGGCTTTAATGGCGGCAGCGCCTTAGGCGCCAATGGCACTGCGGCAATGGCGATACTCGCGACCCATTTAGCCGCATCGATGGGCGCCATTACTTGGGCGGGTATCGAGTGGTATAAATTCGGTAAGGCCAGTGCACTCGGTATCGTCACCGGTATGGTGGCAGGCCTTGGCACTATCACGCCGGCATCAGGCTATGTTGGCCCTGCTGGCGCGTTAGTCATCGGTTTTCTTGGCGGTGTGGTTTGCTTCTTTTCAACTGTCTACATTAAACAAAAACTCAAGATTGACGACTCACTCGATGTGTTCCCAGTACACGGTGTCGGCGGTATTCTCGGTACTTTGCTGGCAGGAGTGTTTAGTTCGACTCAGCTTGGGATCTTCAGCGGTTATGGTTTTGCCAGTGTTAACCCCACTATGCTCGACCAACTCGGGGCGCAGGCCATTGGGGTTATTGCCACCTTGAGTTACACCGCCGTGGTGTCTTGGTTGTTGTTTGTAGTCATTGGAAAAATCCTCGGTGGACTTCGTGTCAGCACCGAGCAGGAAGTTAATGGCCTCGACCTTTCCGAACATGAAGAAACAGGCTACAGCCTCTAATACTCGCCTCGCAAAACTGACCGTCAGGGGCATGTCTGCCCTGACGGTTATTAACTAGTTATGCTCCTTAAGCCAAAGTTCCAGTTCATTTAATTTCATCGGCTTAGCGTATAAATAGCCCTGCAAAAAATGCACATCACGACTGATTAAATAGTCCGCCTGCTCTTGAGTCTCCACGCCTTCGGCCACGGCCACATAATTCATCTTATGACAGAGTTCGATGATGGTATCCAGCACATGGGAGGTCACCGAATCTTGGCCTATGGTATCGATAAAGCATTTATCGATTTTAAGGTAATCCAGCGTAAAGGTTTGCAGCAGCGACAAGGTTGTTTGTCCTGTGCCGAAATCATCAATCGCCACGAGAATGCCCAGCTCACGCAGTGCTGCAATTCGCTCACACATATCCACCGTTAATAGTTGCCGCTCGGTGATTTCGATCAGCGGCTGCACGCCGATTTCGGCAAACGCATCCCTAAGGTAACGAAACTTAGCCTCGATATCGCTTTGGATAAAATGCTCGGGCGCCACGTTAAAACCTATCCTAAAATCCGAGGTTAACTGCAATTGGCTAAAATCCGCCAAGGCGCGCTCAAAAATATAATTGGTCAACGGGACGATTAATTGGCTTTCTTCGGCGATGGGAATAAACAAATCGGGACGAACTAAGCCCATTTGCGGATGCTGCCAGCGCACTAATGCCTCGACACCTTTGGCCTTACCGTCTTCACTGCTTACAACAGGTTGGTAGACCAAGAAAAACTCTTGGTTCTCGATACCACTTTTTATGTCATCGGCTAGCGAATGACGCCCATTACGCTTCCATAACAGTAGGCTAGATAAAACGAACAAGGTGAAAATCAGTGGCAATAACAGGCCAAAAGCAATCCAATAAAAGTGCCAAAACAGCGCCTTAGAGATCTCCAGCAGGATAACGAAATCTTGGTGGACCTCAAATTTATCCCCAGCAAACACAGTAATCACTTCGTTACCGCTAAACTGTGGCGCCGCTGGCAAGGTCGCACCATGCAAACCTAAGACAACGGTTTTGACCGCGCGGGGAAATACATCGGGTTGAATAAAGCTATCAATAAGATATTGACCTTCGAATATCACAACCGCGCCGTATTGCGTTTGTTCATTCTTAAAGGTGGTGATAATGGCTGGCACGCCCGGTCGCGCTGGCGTTTCCGGCACTATATGTTGCGAACCATCTTTGAGTCTATCGACGGGCAATAGACTATTCAGGGGTAAATTGAGGTCCCCGGTTGTCGAGGAGCAGTAAAATGACTTGTCATTGAAGAGTAACACGCCCCGAAAATAAGGCCGAAAACGCATGTATTCAGTTAACTTGCCACAATCCTCTTCGGTTAGGTTCATGGCATATTCACCTATCTGATCCGACAGCTTTAAGATGGCCTCTAAACGCTCTAGGTTGAACTCGCCAATCTCAGTCGCCTTGTTATGTGCCAAATAAACCGCGATAAAATAGCTAAAAACAAAAGCGAATACGACGGGTAACAGCAGTAAGAACAACCACTTTTTTAAGAGTAATTCGAAGAGAGAGGCAAAGTTACGCATCGACGCTTGGATAAGATTTGAACGGTTTGGCATAGTAACAAATCCCTTTCGAGTAAATTGTTAATTTTTGCATCAAGGATATTTAGCATAGATAAGGAGAATGAGGCGTAAACTATAGGACATTTCTGTGAGCTATGTTTTTGATAATTAAAAATATAATCCTTTATGATTAATCTCATTGATAGCAAACACGGTCAATAATGAGCCTTACTCCCACATCACGAGTATTGCCGCGAGCGCGATCAAGACGAGGCCAAGCAGCTCTTTTATTTTCACTTTTTCCTTAAGCCAGAATGCGGAAATCAACATCATAAAGAAGATTTCCGCTTGACCTAGGGTTTTAACATAGGGCACGGCCTGCAAAGACATAGCACTAAACCAGCCAATGGAGCCAAAGCAACTGGTGCTGCTCGTCAGCAAAGTTAACTTAGGACGTTGGATTAAGGCGCTGAGAGTGGCTTTATCCTTCAAGACTAAATAACCGACTAACACTAAGGTTTGTAGACATATCACAAAAAGCAATACCCAAGCGGCGCTATGGGGAAAGCCGACATTTAGCCTTAAGCTTGCTTCCCTCACCCATAAAGAGGTCAGTGCAAAGGCGCTGCCGCTAGCAATACCAAGGAGCACAGTGCTTAGGGATAGTTGCCTAAGCCCTTGCTTGGCACTCAATAAAAACACGGCAACGCCACCTACAATCACCCCAATCCAACCGAGTAACGATAAATGGGTGCCAAAAAAGAAGGTGCCTAATATCGCGGCGACGATGGCCTCACTCTTGGCAAGCCCGGCACCAATGGCAAAATTTTGTTGTTGAAACAACTTAACCATCAAGCCAGTCGCAAGGATCTGCATCATGGATGCGCCGACAATAAAGCCGATAAACTCCGACGTAAAATGCGGTAATCCCACATTGTCCCAAAGATATAACAGCCCAAGATACAAGGCCGCAATCGGGCCTGCCCAAATAAACCGCACTAAGGTGACGCCTGCCAACTTAACCTCTTTACTCAGTTGGCTCTGAAAGGAATTACGCCACGCCTGCATAAACGCGGCTAATAAGGTAAAGAAAATCCACATGAATTTATATCCATCAAAGAATAGCCTCTTACACTTTGGGCAAAAAGATAAAACAGAGTCATATACTACATGGAAATGCTATGGATTACGAAAAATATGATTGAGATATTTATACTCGTAACATTAACCAGAGATCATAGATAAAACGAGAAAAGATATAACAGCTTTAATTAAATAAATTATGGATTTATATATTGCATAAGAGAACCAATAATCGAAGCTAAAAAGGATGCCCATGTATAGCCTAACACAGCCATTAAAACTGCCACTGATGAAAATTTAGGATTAAAGGCACTTGCTACAACAGGTGCAGAGGCTGCGCCGCCAATGTTGCACTGACTAGCAATTGCAAAATAAAATATTGGCAACCTAAAATACAACGTAAACAATAAAAGAATAACTACATGGATAAAAAACCAAATCAAGCCGACAATAAAATAATAAAAAATAGATTGAAAAGACGTAAACTCAACATTCAACCCGATATTCATAATCATGAAATACAACAAAAAAAAGAAATGAAACGTACTTGTTTAACAAATACGTGTCTGGCAGAACTCATTGAAAGCAATAAACCAAGAAGTGTCGACAACAACATAGACCAAAAGAAACTTGAACCGAGGTTATAATGTAACAAAACAGGAAACTTATTAATTAAAATCATCGATATATATTCAGAGCATGAGTGACAAAATAAAAAGATAAACAATAAAGATAAAATAAGTAGACTTAACCCCCAAAAACGCTTTCTACGATCTAACGATGGTTTCACGCTTTCTATAAAAACAGGTGCATTTTTTAAATCTGCATTGATAAATCTATCAATAACAGGTTGTTTTTTAGCGACAAACAGTAATATCGCCATCCAGATACCTGAGAAAAATACATTAATGGTCACCATAACAGCAAACACTGCATCTCCAACATTATGAATTTCTTTAACAATAAGTTGGTTTGCTGTACCACCTAACCAGTTTGCCATTAACGTAGCCATTCCGCGCCATGTTGCGTTGCTCCCCTCCCACAAAAGTTGATCGGGAAATAATATGGAGCCTATCCATAAACTTATCGGGCCACCGATACAAACACCTATCGCCCCAATAAAAAACATCAATAATATTTTCCCACCGATAGACTTCAATGTAACAAAGTCTGTGCTCATCACTAACAAAAATAAACTACATGGAATAAAATGTGCTTTAAAGTAATCATCAACACTAGACCCACTAGCATCTATGATACCAAAATAACTGAATACGGCCGGCAGGGTATAACAAACAAACATTACAGGAAATATACTATAGAAACGCCTGATAAACCCAAAAGATAAATGATTTGAATATAAAACAAGTGCAAGAAGCAAGATTAAAAGTGTAACAATGCCAAATTCTGAAGAAATCAATCACATCACCAAGACTTACGTTCATTCATGACTTAAAAATTTCATAAAACTATTCGACTGCAATGAAAGTCCATCAGACTCACGTTGGATTGACCAATAAGTACGTTTATAATCCCAGCCTTCTAAATCAATCAAGCATAACTCGCCTCGCTCTAATTCCTCTTTAATTGCGATATATGGCAAAATACTCAAACCGATACCTGTTCCAATAGCCCGTTTAATCGCACCTATAGTCGACATGCAAATGTCATTTCTTACATAAACGTTTAAGCTTTTTAACAACTGAACCGCGCGAATATGTGATAACGAGGATTCGTGGTCAAAAACCCACAATTGCTCACTTAGTAAATCATTAGAACATTCTTTATTTGCTAGTGGATGAGAATGACCACTGACAATACAAAGATTATCTTGCATCCATTGTTCACATACTAGATTTTTGCTCGCAGGTTTAGCATCGATAAAACCTAAATCAATTTCTTTTTCTGATACCATTCTTTCAATAATCAAGCTATTTTCAATAATCAACTTTATTTTCACATCAGGATATTTATCTTTAAACAAAGGGATTTTTCTAGATAGAACATAATTACCGACAGTTTTACTACTACCAATTACTAAACATCCCTTAACACAATCCTCTGAGAAATTAAATAGCTTCTCTAATTCATTTCCTTTGCTGAGCATTTCGTTAGCATATGGAAGGATAACCTTCCCATGGGCATTTAATTCCAATCCACCACACGCCCTCTCAAACAGGCGGCATCCTAACGAACTCTCCAACTCTTTTAGAGCCATACTCACCGCTGGAGTTGACATATGCATCATTTTCGCCGCTTTTGAGATCTGTTTCTCAGTGCAGATAGCTTTAAAAATCATTAGCTGTCTTAATGTTATACGCATCAACATCTCCAACCTGTTTCAATTGATACAAGATATATGAAAGACATATTTTTAAATATGACTAATCTCTAATTTTAATAAAGCGGCCAACTTGGCCGCTTTCATGACAGTGTCTTAAAAAAGGTATTTTGTTGAAAATGTGATTAATGTATCATTAAAATCCTTTTCGCCTTTTGAGTCCACATACCTTCCGTCAAAGTAGCTAACAGCCGCTCCAAAGGTTAATTCTTTTGCCAAATTATAATCAACACCTATAGAATATTGACTAGCATCACTATCCTCGAGTGTTTTTAGATCTGCACCAGCATTTTTGGTAATTTTGCCTAAACCTGCATCGTCACTTAAGTATTGAAGTTTAAAATCATACTTTTTAAATGGAACGCTCATGCTTAATAAATATGAATTTCCTTTAACATTTTCATAGATAGTTGATTTTGAATGTTGATAAATTGCTCCGATTTTCACTGATGAAATAGAAGCACCAGCGACGACTCTTGTTGCATCTAATGAATTTAAGCCATCTGCATAGGCAACTGAAAAATATGTATTACCTTTTTTGAAGGTTGGATCGCCATACACTAGGCTCAAGGCATAATTGTTTTGATTATCAGATAACGTTGGATTTTTTTGGTTAAAATCATCTTCAAATGCATATGTAATCCCGAGCGAAATACCAGCAAATTTCGCACTATTGATAGTGACTAAATCTCCAAGCCTATCGTTACCTGCAATAATCATATTCATATCACTTGATGTAATATTGAATAAATCGACTTTACCCTCAGAAGTTTTGAATACTGTATCATTTCTCCCAAAAACAATACTGCCATACTTAACTTTAAATCCTAAGTATGAGTTCCTTGGTTTAAAAATGTTTGAGTCATCATTATCAAAGCTTTCAATTCCAGCCTCAAATTTATATATTAAACTAAAATCATCATATACTTCATAATCCCCCTTCAAGCCGACATATGAAGCATAATTTTCAAGTGAAAAACCATCAACTTTTTCATTCCCAGAAATTCCATGACTAGAATTTGCTACACCTAGCCCTGAAGAATCCCCTGATGATTTACAAATAAATCATCAAATTAGGGTGGAAGCGCATCTTGTTGCATGATCAAATGGTTTCGCCAAAAACTACACTTGGACAACAAGATGCGCGAAGCCAATATCCTACAACATTCTTTACACCAATACTGCCCAGAACTTCACCTAAAACGATTAAACAGCTTGATGCTGGCCTCTAAGGCACTGATTGAATGTAAGACACTGACCTTGACTGAGTTAGGTCGAAATTTACCAACCACGGCCCGAACCAAGCACAACATCAAGCGCATTGATCGTTTGCTCGGCAACACGCATCTGCATCAAGAACGGTTAGCTGTCTACCAATGGCATGCCAGCCTCATCTGTTCTGGTAACCCTATGCCGATTGTGCTCGTCGATTGGTCAGACATCCGAGAGCATAAACGCATCATGGCTCTGCGCGCCTCAATAGCCTTCAATGGCCGCTCTATTACCCTGTATGAGAAGTCCTATCCCCTATCAGAACAATGCTCTAAGGCCTCCCACAACGGTTTTTTAGCGGACTTAGCCAAGATTTTACCTTTGCATGTTACCCCTCTCATCGTGACTGACGCGGGGTTCAAAGTGCCTTGGTACAAAGAGGTTGAGGCGCATGGTTGGTTTTGGCTAAGCCGTATTCGCGGTACAGTTCAATTTGCAGATATTGGCGCTGAAAATTGGCGTGCAGTTCGCAGTACACATGACTTGGCCAACGGTCAAGCGAAGAGCCTGGGTTGTAAGACCTTGACCAAAACTAACCCTATCAATTGCCATCTCACGCTTTATCGTAGCAAACCTAAGGGGCGTACAAATCAGCGTTCAACGAGGACTAATTGCCACCATCCATCGGCAAAAACGTACTCAACATCGGCGAAAGAGCCTTGGGTGTTAGCCAGCAATTTACCACCAGAATCTCGGAGCCCAAAGCAGCTGGTAAACCTGTACGCCAAACGTATGCAAATAGAGGAAACCTTTCGTGACCTCAAAAGCCCGGCATACGGCTTTGGCTTACGCCAAAGTCGTACCAACAGTCCAGAGCGATTCGACATCATCCTACTGATAGCGTTGATGGTTCAATGCCTGTTGTGGCTAGTTGGTTTACACGCACAGCAACAGGGCTGGGATAAGCATTTTCAGGCCAATACCATTGGGCATCGAACGGTACTCTCAACGATTCGCTTGGGATTGGAGGTACTCAGGCGGCCTGATTATCAAATCACGGAGAAAGAATTGCTGGCGGCCTGGGTATTATTCGCCAATCAGTTGCTCAAATATGGCTATGCTATGGCTGATTTATGAGGGGATCCTTCAGCACCTAGCCATAATCTACCATAAAAATCTAATGGTTCAGATAATACTTGAGTAGAACAAAATAACATCGCAACAGGTATAAAATATTTAGTTTGTTTCATAAATCTCATCCTTTAACATAAAACCCTATATATGCTAATTCTATGTTAAACTTCCCATTTGAACTTAAGTCACACCTCCAATATAAATTCAGCTTCTTAATAATAATTTAACTCAGTTTAAATTTAATTTAATCGATACCGGTTGTTGCGCAACATCACTATTTAACCATAAATAAAAAATTACTATACGTCCCGTATCATCTCAATAAAACTATAATTGGAGAATTATATGAAGTTAACACTTTTGAGTTTTGTCTTGTGCTCAATATTCTCAACTGCATCCTGGGCTGCAAATGACAAAAATGATTTAGCCTCTTTTCATAAAGAAATGGGTGGATGTAAGAGTTGTCATACTCAACCAGGTAAAGTATCCGATAGCGAAACCCATGAGAATCAACAATGTAAGTCATGCCATGGTGACTACAGTGCTTTAGCGAATCCCAAGCTTAAGTTAGATCCGCATGCATCGCACTTAGGTGATATTAACTGCACAAGTTGTCATAAAGGCCATGAAAAACCCAAACTATATTGTAATGAATGTCACTCATTTAAAGGGCTTGAAATGCCTTTCAATGATGCAAAATCAAAAGAAGCATGGGATAAAGGTTGGGATAATGAAGCTATCAACAAAGCCATTGCTGCTGGTCCAAAAGAAACAACCGATGTCATTGTTGTAGGAGCCGGTAGTGCAGGCTTTAATGCCGCAATTGCAGCTAAAAAAGCAGGCGCGCGAGTAATATTACTCGAAAAAGCACCATTTAGTGGTGGTAACTCTATGCTTGCTGCAGGTGGTTACAATGCCGTAGGAACCGAACAGCAAAAAGCACATAAAGTGGATGACAAAATTGAATGGTTTGTTGAAGACACTATGAAAGGTGGACGTAACGCTAACGATCCAAAATTGGTGCAAATTTTAGCTGAGCAATCTGCAGATGGCATTAAATGGCTCGAATCTCTAGGTGCAAACATGGACGACTTAAAACGTTCTGGAGGCGCAAGAGTTGACCGTACACATAGACCATCTGGTGGCTTGAGTGTTGGTCCTCATATTATCGATGTATTGAGAAAAGCATCTATAAATGAAGGTGTTGATACTCGATTAAACTCTAAAGTTGTTAAACTTGTCGTTGATGATGAACAAAAAATTGTCGGCGTAGTTGTTCATGGCAAACATTCTGGTCACTATATGGTCGCTGCCAAATCCGTTGTTTTAGCGACTGGTGGATATGGCTTTAATAAAGAAATGATCGCATTTTATCGCCCTACATTTAAAGGAATGACCAGTTCAAACAATATTACTTCTACTGGCGATGGTATCGAGCTAGCGAAAGCGATTGGTGCAAGTATGACCGATATTGACTGGATACAGGCGCATCCTACAGTTGGCAAAGACAGCCGCATTTTAATCTCGGAAACCGTTCGAGGTGTAGGTGCTATTATGGTCAATAAAGATGGTAATCGTTTTATCAGTGAATTAACTACCCGCGATAAAGCATCTGACGCTATTCTAAAACAACCTGAACAATATGCTTGGTTAGTCTTTGATAATGAGCTTTATAAAAAGGCTAAAATGGTTCAAGGCTATGACCATTTAGATATGCTGGAAAAAGCAAATACGGTTTCTGAACTTGCTAAAATTACAGGCATGAAAGAAAACTCATTAGAAAAAACGATTTCAAATTACAATCGTTATTTTAAACAAGGTAAGGATGAGGAGTTTGGTCGCGAACAAATGCCGTTACCATTAAAAAATGCTCCTTTTTATGCTGTAAAAGTCGCACCTGGTATTCACCACACTATGGGTGGTGTTGCAATCGATACAAAGGCTGAGGTACTGGATATCCAAAGTAAGCCGTTAAAAGGTTTATTTGCAGCTGGCGAAGTAACTGGTGGTGTACACGGTTATAATCGTTTAGGTGGTAATGCCGTAGCTGACACCGTAATTTTTGGCAAAATTGCAGGTACCAATGCGGCAAAACATGCGTTAGAAACTAAGTAACTCAAGCTCAGAGAGGCGTTGGAATCGCCTCTCGTCACATCTCATCGCAAGCTTTATTCATCATGATTATTGGCAATCAACTTATTGTCTGATTTCAAAAGCTCCCCTGCTTACTTTGAGAGGTTAAGTTAACCTCTCTTTTTTTATTTGCTGGTATCAATTGGGTCGAAGGATTTGACCAAATCATCAATCGCCTTCATCTGCTTCAGATAGTTTTCTAACTGATGCAGTGGCAGCGCACATGGGCCATCACACTTAGCGTTATCTGGATCTGGGTGAGCCTCAATAAACAGACCCGCTAAGCCTAACGCCATGCCACTACGGGCTAATTCAGTCGCTTGAGCACGACGGCCACCCGCCGAGTCGGCACGACCACCAGGACGTTGTAATGCGTGGGTGGCATCGAAAATCACCGGATAACCGGATTGCTTCATCTCATCCATGCCAAGCATATCAACTACTAGGTTGTTGTAACCGAAGCACGAACCACGTTCACACAGGATAATCTCATCGTTACCCGCTTCGTTAAACTTAGTGATGATATGGCGCATTTCGTGTGGCGCTAAAAACTGCGGCTTTTTCACGTTGATGATAGCGCCCGTTTTCGCCATGGCGACAACGAGGTCTGTTTGGCGCGCTAAGAAAGCAGGTAGCTGAATAATATCAACCACTTCAGCGACAGGCGCACATTGGTAAGTCTCATGCACATCGGTGATCAATGGCAGATTGAAAGTCTTTTTGATTTCTTCAAAAATCTTTAAGCCTTCTTCCATGCCAGGACCACGGTAAGAGTTAACAGAAGAGCGGTTGGCCTTATCGAACGACGCCTTGAAAACATAGGGAATACCCAGTTTTTGCGTCACTTCGGCATAGGTTTCAGCAATCGACATAGCGAGATCGCGAGACTCAAGCACATTCATGCCACCAAACAACACGAAAGGTTTATCGTTAGCGATCTCGATTGAACCTAGGTTTATGATTTTATTACTCATCGCAACTTCTCTCTAAAATGCTGGAACCTTACCAGCGCTGAACAGGAGCTAAGGCAACTATACCGCGACGGCTTGCAGTAACTGACCGCAGAGCCACGCCATATAAGTGCCTAGCGCATAACCAAATACGGCTAACAATACCCCTACTGGGGCTAAAGCTGGGTGGAACGCCGCTGCCACAACGGGCGCCGATGCCGCTCCCCCCACGTTTGCCTGACTGCCCACGGCCATATAAAACAATGGAGCCTTAATTAACTTAGCAATCAATAACATAAAGCCAGCGTGCACTATCATCCAAATAATGCCCACTAAAAAATATAGCGGTGTATCAAGCACCTTGCTTACATCCATATGTAAACCAATGGTCGCCACCAAAATATACAAGAACGCCGACGCCACCTTAGAAGCCCCCGCCGCCTCTAAATGGCGCATAGGGCTAAAGGACATGGCTAAACCTATGGTGGTCACAATCACCACTAACCAGAAGAACTTAGAGGTTAAGCTGTAATCCTCAGTCCAAGGATAGTTGGCCTCAAAATAAGGACCGAGGAAATCGGCGGCAATATGGGCCACGCCCGTGATCCCAAATCCGACAGCCACAATCAGCATCAGATCACGCAGGCTTGGAATACGTGCATTTTCAGCGTGATACTGTTCAACCTTGTTCTTTAAAGTCTCAATTGCTGAGGTATCCGCACCTGTTTTGGCATCGATTTCCTTGGCTTTTGACGCCATAAACAACAATACCGCCATCCAAATATTGGCCACAATCACATCGACTGTCACCATCACGGAGAAGATATTGCCGCCCACTTCATAAATTTCTTTCATCGCGGCTTGGTTCGCACCGCCGCCAATCCAACTGCCCGCAAGGGTTGTCATGCCGCGCCACACCGCATCAGGGCTATCGACACCAATCAACGATGGCTCGATAAAGGACACCACGAGCAGCGCAATCGGCCCGCCAATCACAATACCGACTGTTCCAGTTAAAAACATGATCACCGCCTTAGGCCCAAGTCCTAAGATGGCTTTTAAATCCACACTTAAAATCAATAACACCAAACAGGCGGGCAATAGGTAGCGCGAGGCCACATAGTAAAGCTGTGATGTACCACCATCGATCACCCCAAAGGTATTCAACAACGATGGCAAGAAATAGCAGAGTAATAACGCTGGGATAAAACGGTAAAACTTTTGCCAAAATGGATGGCTACTACTGCTGGTATAAAACACAAATCCCAGAATCGTTGCCAATATTCCCAGCGCCACCGCGTCATTGGTGACTAATGCCGTGCTTGCCATGTGTATTCTCCCTGTTTGGTACAGTTGTTATTGTATTTATGCTAAAAACTGCCGTTTGCAGTTAGTGGGCAAACTTCCCATTCGCCCCATTTATTGTTGTTTTTTAGAAAAACAAGGAGAGCCTGCTAGGCTCTCCTTTAAGATTTAGTGATAGATTTCAGCGTGTTCACTGAGCTCTTTGAGCTGCATTTTGACGATTTCGATGACAGGATCATGCGGGCTGTTATCGACAAAGTGTTGCAGATCGGCCGCCGCGACATTGATACAACCCAGTTGCTGGGCGATAAAGGCGCGCTCCCGATTTAAGTGCACATCATCAGGGTGCCACTGTAGCAGCAAGTTGCAACATTCCATCGCCGCCTCAAATTGATGCGACACGATACATCCCGCCTTAAGCTCATGCAGCATGCGCGAAATCAGCTTCTTCACCGACGCCGCCTTTAAGTAGCTAGGCTTAAGCTCGGCCGCGTTACCCAGTTCACCGCGCACTAACACATGGAGCTGATGTTTCGTCAACTCTTTGCCCGTCAGCGGATCGTGATAACGCACAACACCAGCGACGTTACTGCGAAGCACGGTATTACCCGGTAAGAGTAAGGCTTCGAGTTCTAAATCGAGCTGCTTGGCCAGTAGCATCAATACCGTCGCCAGTGTGGTGCTATTGCCCTGTTTAGTGATGAGACAAGTACCTAAATCCGCCGCTTCGGTGCTGAAGTAATTGTCGCGGACACAAAAACCCAAGTCCTGATAAAACCAATGCAGCAACGCATTTAAGCGTTGCTGTTGGTCCACCAGGTAATGACTTAATACGGCTCCCGCCAATTCAAACCAAGCCCATTTCGCCGCTTCGAGGTTTGAAAATCCAAGGTGAGCACCGACATCCAATGCCGACTCGGGCAAAGAAATGCCATCTTGCAGATTGTATTTACCCATTAACCCAATAATACCGCTTGTTTAAAATGCGCCAATTTGGCCGCGTAAACTAACCAACCTAATGCACCTAAAAAGGCAAAAACTTTGAACAATTTGTTTCTGTTCGCTTTTATCGCAATCACGCCCAAGGCAATATACGCGAGCACGGCGCCAATTTTTTCGGTCAACCAAGGGTCAACAAAGGGATATTGCTTGATCATAAAGCACAGGGTTAAGCCCGACAGCAGTAAAAAAGTGTCGATAACATGGGGCGCGATTTTGAATACCTTCTTGCCCATCAGTGCTGACTGACGTAAGTGCAACACAAAACGAACGACAAAAAACAGCACACTCACGGCAATTAAGGTTAAATGCAGGTGCTTAACAGCAGGATAAAGACTGTAAAAAGTTTCCATTGTGATACTTATGGCCAGTGACAAAGGCGCTAGTTTACCCTAATCACAACGCCAGACCAATGCCTAACGCGCGAGATTCGCAGACGAAACCCCGTCCCTCAGTTTGTAGGAAACCACAATGAATTTAATGATAATTGACGATGAGTCCGCCGAATTTGCCGATGCGGTAAAGCAAAAAATCGTCGAATTTAATCAGCTGCACTGGCAAACACTAAAACGCCAAAACCTAGGATTAAAATTACAGGATGAGGACGGCAACTTACTCGCGGGCTTAAGCGGCAAAACCTTTGGTAATTGGCTATTGATTGACTACCTTTGGGTCGATGCCGCATTGCGCCAGCAAAACATCGGCTCACGTTTATTACTCGAAGCCGAAAGCAAAGCCAAGCAACGCGGCTGCCAATTTGCCCTGCTCGATACCTTAGATTTTCAAGCCAAACCTTTCTATGAGCGCCACGGATATCGCGTGCAGTGGGTACAACAAGCCTATCCCGAAACCGGCAGTAAATTCTTTATGGTCAAAGTGCTCTAAAAATAATTCATCATCCAGAGATAGTGTAAAAATTAGTTTTATCTAAAGAGCTCACGAAAGGACACAGCCTATTAAATTTGAGTTGTACAACTAATTAATGACATAAAGATAAAGCGCCCAAACCGATATTTTAGACTTAGGCAACGTTTGAGCTATTCAGGATAAATCCCCCCTTCAGAAACGACCAATACATCAACATTCGATAAATTTATCGATACAACGTTCGCAATAAAGGCAAACAAAAAAATTACAATACCTGTACAGATGTGGTACTTTTCGAGAGCAAAAATCTTACAGGGAGTATGATGGGAATGTTAGGAAATAAAACAAAATTATCTTTGGTTATATTAGCCTTATTAACTTCACCAGCAGCATTGAGCGCAGATGAAAAGCATGGTTTTTCCGCAGCGATTGGTGGTGGCTCAGTTGCTACATATGGCGGTATGACATTATATGATTTTACTTATCGTTACCAATTTACCCCTGATTGGGGAGCTGAAATTGGTTATTCACTTTTTCAAAGTGAATTGTGGACCGCTGTGATAAACGGTGTTGCAGAGCAATATACTTTAGATAACTCTTATGCTACTCGGCTTGCGGCGACTTATACCTACCAGGTTAGTCCCCGTCATAGTATTATTTTTAAGGCCGGTTTAGGCCAAGCAGAAGCCAACTATGAGCGCCATGATTATGATCATGATAATGACCAACTTGTACTTTTAGATGAATATTCTGATGATGGTTATGGTATTTACACTGCCATAGGTTGGCGCTGCCGCTTCTTTAGCGGCTTTGAAATCTTAAGCTCAGTTGCGTATCAAAACTCAGGCCCATTTGAAATGACTAATATTACATTTGGCTTCGGTTATAGCTTCTAACACTATTTGTATCTACCTTATCCATCAATAAACACGGATATTTTGTTATTTCGCAATGTTTGAAATTTACTTTAAAAGCAAACCAAATATCTCCATCCAAATGTGCTTTAAAATAAATTAAGTGTTCCTATTCAGAACACGCTTAAATAAAAACGCCATTGATAAATAACCAATGGCGTTGTTAAGTACTTAGCGGGATTGGATTAAATATTAAATTCCAATCAATCCCATCCACTTACCCATAGTGCATCTGTCGTTGCTACCAAAATCCCGCACGGTTGCGACATTTTGATAACCTAGCTCGGTCAGTTTTTCTCTGAGCTTTACCGCCTGCTCAAAACCATGTTCGAGCAGAATATAACCGTTGGGCTTCAAATAATCCCGAGCGGTTTTTGCTATGTAGTAGAGATCGGCAAAGCCCTCATCGGCGGCGGTGAGCGCACTTTGCGGCTCGAAGCGCACATCCCCTTGATGTAAATGCTCATCGGCCTCATCGATGTAAGGCGGATTTGAGACGATTAAATCAAAGTCGTGGGCCTTGATAGCGCTAAACCAGTCACTTTGGAGGATCTCCACCTGCTCTAACTTAAGGTTAGTCCGGTTCGCTTTGGCCAAGGCCACCGCATCTTCCACCTTATCGACGGCAGTAATTTGCCAAGTCGACCGCTCAGAAGCCAGCGCCAGCGCAATCGCACCTGTTCCAGTCCCTAAATCCAGCACCTTAGCATTGCTCTCAAGCGGCAAGTTTAAGGCAGTTTCGACCAGGATTTCGGTATCTGGGCGAGGGATTAACGTAGTGTCATTCACGATAAAAGGCAGCGACCAAAACTCACGCTCGCCCACAATATGTGCCACGGGTACGCCCTGCTGGCGACGTTGCACCATTTGCTGGAAACGTTTCCACTGCTCCACCGTCAAGGCTTTTTCGGGCCAAGTGTAGAGAAATGCACGGTTTTTATTGAGGCAATACAGCAGGAAAACCTCTGCATCCAGATGGGCGGATTCAGAGGTGGGCGCTAACTGAACATAGGCCCATTGCAGGGCCTCGGCGATACTCGATTGATCAGCCAAAATTACCCCTGCTCATCAGCCAGAGCGGCTAATAGGTCGGCCTGATGCTCTTGCATCAGCGGTCCTAAAATCGCATCCAAGTCGCCTTCCATCACTTCGTTTAAGCGATACAAGGTTAAGTTGATACGGTGTTCACTCACGCGGCCCTGCGGGAAGTTATAGGTACGCACACGCTCGGAGCGGTCACCACTGGCCACCAGACTACGGCGAGTCGACTCTTCGGCGCTGCGGCGCTTTTCGTCTTCAACGGCTTGGATACGCGCCGCTAACACGCTCATCGCTTGGGCACGGTTTTTATGCTGTGAACGTTGATCCTGACATTCCACCACAATCCCGGTTGGAATGTGAGTAATACGAATGGCAGAATCGGTTTTGTTAACGTGCTGACCACCCGCACCCGATGAACGGAAGGTATCGACCTTCAGATCCGCAGGGTTGATTGAAATCGCTTCCGCCTCAGGCACTTCGTGCATGACTACCACAGTGACAGCAGAGGTGTGTACACGGCCTTGGGATTCGGTTTCAGGCACACGTTGAACACGGTGACCACCGGATTCAAACTTGAGTTTACCGTAGGCACCTTCACCACTGACTTTAACGATGATTTCTTTAAAACCACCGTGTTCGCCTTCGTTCGAGCTCATGATTTCGAGCTGCCAACGATTAGCTTCGGCATAACGGCTATACATACGGAACAGATCACCCGCGAAGATTGCGGCTTCGTCGCCACCCGCACCGGCACGAATTTCGATAAAGGCGTTGGTGTCGTCGTTAGGATCTTTTGGTAATAACAGAATTTGCAGCTCGGCTTCGAGACGCTCAAGTTCGGCTTTAGCTGCCTTGATTTCTTCCTGCGCCATTTCACGCATTTCAGCGTCATCTTCTTCCAGCATTTCCTTGGCAGACTCGAGATCCGCCTGTGCTTGCTGGTAGGCTTTAAAGCCTGCAACCACTTCTTCTAACTGAGAATATTCTTTGGATAACGCGCGAAAACGCTCCTGATCGGCGATAACGGACGCATCACCAAGCAAGGCTAAGACTTCTTCATTGCGCTCGAGCAAGCCTTCCAGCTTGCGGATAACGGATTCCTTCATTTAACTCGCTAACCTTAGTTTTTATCTAATCCGAGCGCTGTTCTTAACTGACCTAAGGTATTCAAATCACCCTGACGACTCGCCACTGTGAGGGCTTGGGTTGGTGCGTGAATGAGTCTATTCGTCAGGCGATTGGCTAGTTCAATCAATACCTGCTCAGTGTCGCCCCCCTGCGCTAATTTATTCAGGGCGCGTTCCACTAACTCATCCTTTATCGCCATGCTTTGGCTGCGATACTCGCGAATACTGTCGACCGACTCTAAAGAACGTACCCAATCCATAAACAGGTAGGATTGTTCTTCAGTAATTAATTCAGCTTGCTCGGCGGCCTCCTTACGGGAAGCCTTATTCTGTTCAATAATGCTATGCAGGTCGTCCACTGTATACAGAAACGCATCGTCCAAATCGGCGACTTCCGGCTCAATATCCCGGGGAACTGCTATATCAACCAATAACATAGGTTGATGGCGACGCTGCTTTAGCGCTTTTTCTACCATGCCTTTACCAAGGATTGGTAGCGGGCTGGCGGTAGAGGATATCACGATATCGGCTTTAGGGAGAAAATCTGGTATCTGTGCCAGCGTAATTGCCGTGGCATTAAACTCTTCACACATGCTTTGGGCACGTTCAAGCGTACGGTTTGCCACCACCATAGAAGCAACGCCGTTATCCTTAAGATGTTTAGCCACCAGCTCAATGGTTTCACCGGCGCCAATTAACAGCACCTTAGTGGTCGATAGCGAAGAGAAGATATGTTTTGCCATGCTCACGGCGGCAAAGGCCACCGAGACAGCCGCGGCACCGATTTCGGTTTCGGTACGCACTTTTTTCGCCACGGAGAAGGTATTTTGGAACAAGCGGTCGATCGTCAGCGCAACGGTACCCGCTTCTTTGGCTTTGACAAAAGCCTGCTTAACCTGCCCCAGAATTTGCGGCTCACCTAAAATCAGCGAGTCGAGACCGGAGGCCACGCGCATTAAATGCCTTACCGCCGCTTGACCGTGGTAATTGTAGAGGCACGGCGCTACATCTTGATGATCTAGGCCGTGATATTCTTCAAGCCATTCTATGATGTCGGCCTCATCGCCATTGTTACAATACAATTCGGTGCGATTGCAGGTCGAGACGATAACGGCTTCACCCGAGCGTGTACGACTGGCCAGACTCTTCATGGCATCATGAATTTTGTCCGGAGAGAAGGCAACTTTCTCACGCAGGTCTACCGTGGCTGTTTTATGGTTAATACCGATTGCTACAAGGCTCATCTGACTCTTTTCTAGATTCTTGGCGTCTCTCTTAATAAGGGCATTCTACTGAATTGGCCCAACTAAAAACAGAATACGCTTAACAAAACCGAATAAAGGTCTAACTTCTTACCTAAATTTTCTATCAATGATAGACAAATGCAGATTATCGCGACTGAAGTTATCCCAAGTGACCGCCAATGGAAATTTTACGATTGGCATTGGTATTCTTTACAAGCCCTCGTATCATAAGGACTTTGGTATATCAGTTATAGATGAATAATTTGAAGCGCTTCACAAAATCCATTTTCTCTTGTATCGCCTTGAGCGGCCTATTGTTTTTGGGCGGCTGTGAAACCCTGCCGCCAACGACAGATCTCAGCCCTATCACGGTCGACAATGCCGCCCAAGCCAAGGCGTGGGAATTACAGGGGAAACTCGCTATCCGCACGCCACAGGATAAGCTCAGCGCCAATCTCTATTGGCGCCACAGTGAGGAGCGAGACGAACTCACCCTCACCACTATGCTCGGCACCACAGTGTTGACCTTGGATGCTACGCCTAACTCGGCTCACCTGCATGTCGATGGCAAAGATTTTCGTGATAGCAACGCCCAAGCATTACTCGAGCGAGTCAGCGGCTGGTCCATCCCGATTAACGACTTACCCCTTTGGATAACAGGCCAAGTCGGCGCTTTAGACCGTGTGCTTGCCGTCGATAGCAATGGCAAAACCAAACAAATTCAAAACTCGCAAACCTTGCCGCCTTGGGTCGTCACATTTTTGAGTTGGCAGCCCCAAAGCGGTGCCGAGGTACCCTATCAGTTAAAGCTTGAACGTGGTGATTTACAGCTCAAACTGCAACTCAATCAATGGCAAGCCTTAGGTAAACCCTCAATAATGCTCGGAGAAAAACCTTAGCATGTCGAATGACATTTCGCGCAATTGGCCCGCGCCCGCCAAATTAAATCTGTTTCTGCATATCAACGGCCGCCGTGCCGACGGATACCATGAGTTGCAAACCCTGTTTCAATTTATCGATTGTTGTGATCAACTCGATTTTAGGGTGACGCAGACGCCTGAGCTGATATTGCACTCGAACATGTCGGCCGTTGTCGCCGATAGCGATAACTTAATTCTGCGAGCCGCAAAATCATTACAGCAAGCGACAGGTTATCCTGGCGGCGCCGAAATCTGGCTCGAAAAACGTTTACCCATGGGCGGCGGTTTAGGCGGCGGCTCCTCCGATGCGGCCACCACACTCGTGGCCTTAAATCAGTTGTGGAACACCCAATTATCTAACGATAAATTAGCGGCGATTGGTTTAAAACTCGGTGCCGATATCCCTGTTTTTATTCGCGGTTTCGCGGCATTTGCCGAAGGCGTTGGCGAACGTTTACAGGCGGTGACGCCCACTGAATTTTGGTATTTAGTGATCGCGCCCGATGCCCATGTTTCCACCGCTGCGGTGTTCCAAGATCCTTTGCTACCCCGCAATACACCTAAGCTTGGCATCGACACCTTAATGAGCCAACCTTGGGCAAATGATTGCCAAGATCTGGTCGTTTCCAAATACCCTCAAGTTGCCAAGGCCTTAGGCTGGCTGCTAGAATATGCGCCGTCGAGAATGACCGGAACGGGCGCATGCGTGTTTGGGGAGTTTTCTTCGCAGCAGCAAGCTCTCGCAGCCTTGGCGAAATTACCGTCTGATATGCAAGGATTTGTTGCAAAAGGGATGAATATTTCGCCGCTCGTTGTGCGACTCACTCATCCATAAACTACTTTCTTCTAGAGCAACTTTTTACGATAGCCCACGGGTTCCGCTCCCGTCCCCGCATCGTCGTTGCTCTAGCCACTAAAATATAAAGCAAACGCCTGAGGTTCATACAGTGCCCGACATCAAGCTCTTTGCTGGGAACGCCACCCCCAGTCTCGCTAAGAAGATAGCCGATCGTCTATTTTGTAAACTCGGAGACGCAGTGGTTGGTCGTTTCAGCGATGGTGAAATCAGTGTCCAAATTAACGAAAATGTACGTGGTGCCGATGTGTTTATCATCCAATCCACCTGCGCCCCAACTAACGATAACCTAATGGAACTTATCGTTATGGTTGACGCGCTACGCCGTGCATCTGCCGGTCGTATCACTGCCGTTATTCCTTACTTTGGTTATGCTCGTCAAGACCGTCGCGTACGTAGCGCACGTGTACCTATTACTGCGAAAGTCGTTGCTGACTTCCTGTCAAGCGTCGGTGTTGACCGCGTTCTGACCTGTGATTTACACGCAGAGCAAATTCAAGGCTTCTTCGACGTACCAGTAGACAACGTGTTCGGTAGCCCAGTGCTGCTCGAAGATATGCTGGCGAAGAAATTAGATAACCCAGTGGTTGTTTCTCCAGATATCGGTGGTGTTGTTCGCGCTCGTGCAGTGGCAAAACTATTAGATGATTCGGATCTGGCCATTATCGACAAGCGTCGTCCACAGGCAAACGTAGCGCAAGTGATGCACATCATTGGTGACGTACAAGGCCGTGACTGCATTATCGTTGACGATATGATCGACACAGGCGGCACTCTGTGTAAAGCGGCTGAAGCCTTAAAAGAACACGGTGCAAACCGCGTATTTGCTTACGCGACTCACCCAGTATTCTCTGGCAAAGCGGCTGAAAATATCGAAAACTCAGTGATCGATGAAGTTATTGTGACCGATACCGTACCTTTAAGCCCTGAAATGCTTAAAGTGGCTAAAGTGACTCAACTGACTATGTCGGCCGTATTGGCAGAAGCCATTCGCCGCGTCAGCAACGAAGAGTCTATCTCTGCAATGTTCAGCCACTAATCGCGGCGCTTTGCATAAAAAACGCACCTTAGGGTGCGTTTTTTGTTGGTGGATTTTATCGTGGTTTTTATTTAGAGTCATTCGCGTGAATAATAGCTGAGCATCCGAAGGCAAACCTCAGCGCTTAATTTCGCTATAAAAAACGCACCCTAAGGTGCGTTTCTGACAGACAAAAGTGCGACTAGATCTTAAAGTGGCTCACGGCACTGACCAGATATTCGGCGCGGGATTTAAGTTCATCCGAGGCCGACGCATTGGCATCGGCAGCCTGAGAAGAATCCTCTGCAATATCACGGATAACGACCACGTTCTTATTCACTTCGGCGGCAACCATGCTCTGCTCTTCAATCGCTGCGGCAATCTGAGTGCTCATATCCATAATATTATGCACATCGGTATTGATAAGCTTCAGCAATTCTCCCGCAGCTGCGGCCTGCTCGGCACTCTCGGCGCCTTGCTTTTGGCTTGCATCCATTAATTGCACTATGGCGCGGGTTCGACTTTGCAGGGTTTGAATAATATTGGCAATCTCCTGAGTTGATGTCTGAGTTCGCATCGCCAGACTACGTACTTCGTCGGCAACCACGGCAAAACCACGGCCTTGTTCACCCGCGCGGGCCGCTTCAATCGCCGCATTGAGTGCCAGTAAGTTGGTTTGCTCCGCAATACCGCGGATCACATCGAGCACGCTACCAATGGTTTCACTATCACGCTCGAGCTCATCCACCACAGAGGCGCTGCTATTAATTTGTTCAGACAATTGTCTTATCTTGAGGATGGTTTGCTCCACCTCAGTTTGCCCTAATTGAGCGTTATCATGGGTTTTACCCGCTTTGAGGGCCGCAAGCTCGGTCGTTTTAGCAATTTCATCAATGGTGGCACCCATTTCGGTAATTGCCGTCGCCACCATATCGGTTTCATTAAGCTGCTGAGCAACGCCTTCGGAGGCAAGCATTGCGTTCTCTGACACACTCTTACAGGAGGTGTTAATCGTGGCAACAGAGTCAATAACCTGCTCGATAAGCTGCTGGAAGCTCCCCACCATACTGTTGAAATGCTGCGCAATTTCACCCAGTTCATCCTGAGTCGAGGCATCGCATCTGAGGGTTAAATCCTTACTGACCTCGATACGTGAAATCACCTGCGTAATACGTTCCACCGGGGTGATAATGCTGCGGATGATAAGGTAGGTAATCACAGCAAGGATCAGGGCAATAATCACGAAGACCAAAATCCCGATATTCACACTGCTGCTTTCAGTATCATCGATGGCTTTTAACGCAAGATTATGCAACTCGTCGGCACTGGCCTCGGTTAACTTGTTCGCAGCGATCAATTTCGCCATAGTACCATCTTTTTCACTGAGGCCCAGTTGCTGCTCTTTATTGACTAAGCTCTTAAAATCCTTTTGGTATTGCTCAATTAGGGCTGCAATTTTATTTTGGGTTTCAAAATCTAAGCTGGATGCGCGCAGACTTGTGTTGAATTGGGCAATATTCGAGTCAAAGGTCTCGACATAGCTCATCTCGCGGCGCAGCATAAAGTCTTTTTCGTTACGTCGTAGCTGCAACATAGCGACTTCGAGGGATAACTGGTCGTATTCCTTCAGCATGGACTCGACATTATGCACTGCCGTTCTTAGGGTGCCGTAGAGACCCGTTTTAGGCGTTAAACCAATTTCTTGCTGAAGTTGTACCACTTCATTGAAGGCGACTTGGTACTGATTAAGGTTACGGTCAAAACTTTCGAGTGGCGCAGTGGAAACCTTGTATTTTTTAAAAATACTCTCAAGATTTGGGACTAACTCATCAATCTTGGCATGTACCTCACCATGCAGTTGAACATACTGCATATCTTTACGACCAAAAAAGTCCTTTTCATTTTTACGCAGTAAAAGTACATCTCGCTCCAATTCGAGAACGCTTTGTGCTGCGTGGGAGAGTTCCGACTCAACCGAATTTGAATGAAGCTGCAATCCAAACATGGCAATCAAGGCCGTAACGGATACAGCGGCACTGAGTAACAACTTTGAGCGGATTAACATAAAAAGCCCCTAATAAATAACTTCTCTTAAAAAGATAGCTGGGAGTTAGGCCTTTAACAGCAAAATATCCCTGATATACAAAGTTTATCTTCTATTTATTTTGCATCGGTCGTTCAATGCTCCTGTTTTGATGCTCAAATCTGACAGTCGCCCCACGGTCATGCTTAATGTCAGTGATAATCCATAATGCGATTTTAGCTTTCTACTCAGCATACCATTTGGTATAAAATTAATGACTTCATAAACTTAGCGCTAAAAAACACAACTAATTTTACTACAACAACGTAAAGAGTTACGCAATATCTAACAATAAACCGAATATTTTTTTATTGGATACAAACCTTTTGCGCTTTTCAAAGCGTCCAATCAGTAACCATTTACCTTGATGACAGGAAAATACAGTGACGGCAGGGAGACTCCCACTCAACAATGCGATGTCAGAACTTGACCTCATCACCTTGGCTAGCCAAGGGAATAGAGCCGCATTTAAGCAGCTGTATTTACACCATCATCCAAGGGTATATGCCCTGTCACTGCGGTTATCAGGCCAAGCCTCGCAGGCGGAAGAGATCACCCAGGAGTGCTTTATTCTGGTCTGGCAGAAATTGCCGCAGTTTAGGGGAGAGAGCCAATTTTCCACTTGGTTACACAGTATTTGTGTGAATCAGGCACTGAGCTTTATCCGTAAGCAAAAGTCATTTTGGGCGCGTTTTATCCCGATAGAGAGTGACGATGAACATTCAAGCGCAGATGAGCATTATCAAGGGTTAGACAAATTGATCCTCAGACTGCCAGAGCGGGCGCGAATCGTGTTTGTGCTCTGCGCCATTGAAGGCTATCAACACGAAGAAATTGCACAATTACTTGGTATTGCCGTGGGAACCAGTAAGACCCAGTACCACAGAGCCAAGCAATTACTACAGGAGATGCTGTAATGTCCTTATCTAACGATCCCCGCGAGGCCAAACTCCAGCAATTGATTGATAATGCCCCTAAAGCCTTAACCCCCGAACGGGATCTTTGGCAAGGCATCGAAAAACGCATGGATAAGCCATTGGCGTCGCAAACAGCTGTTCGCCAAGCGCCGCGACTACAAGGCGCGCAATGGGCGATTGCCGCAGCTGTGGTCATGGCGGTGTTCTTCGGGTTCTACACTCAAGCGCCAGTAAAAACGTCACTCCCTGAACAAATCGCTAGCCAACCGGCAGATGATGAGAAAGCGCTGCACACACTGCTTAACCAAATTGCCCAGACACATCAAGCCCAAGTGACGAGTCTCGAACAAACCCCAACGGTCGTAGCTTGGCAAACCAGTCGCTTTAGCGCGCCGCTAGAGCAAGGCTTAGCGGAATTACGCCGCGCAGGCGAACAGATTTTTCAAGCATTGCAGGCTAATCCAACCGACAAACAACTTTGGCAACTCTGGCTTTGGGTGCAACAACGTGAACTCGATTTGCTACAGCAAGGCCAAAAACTTCCGATTCAAAACTCAACACAAGGAAATAGCATATGAGCCATTTTACCCTCACGAAAACCAGTCTCTTAGTATCAACGCTTTATCTTGGCCTTATGGGCAGTGTGTTCGCCGCTGAAAGTGTGGATAAACAGTTACCGATGAGTAGCGATACCCTGCTGCAAATCAAAGTCCAACGGGGCGAAGTGCAAATTCAAAGCTGGGATAAAAATGAAGTCAGCGTGACGGGCACTCTCGATGAACTGAGCGAAGGCTTTATTTTTGAGCAGAAAGGTAACAACCTGAATATCGAAGATAAAATGCCACGTCACTATAACGGCAGTGACAACAACGGCTCAAAACTCACCATTAAAGTGCCTAAATCCGTCAAGCTGAACGCCGATACGATTTCAGCCAATCTGCAAATCAGCCAGGCTCAAGGTGAGCTGGAGCTGAATACCGTTAGCGGTAATATCACCGCCGAAGCACTGGATGGTACACCGACATTGCACACTGTGTCTGGAGATATCACCACAAAAGGATTAGCGGGCAAAGTGATGTTAGATACCGTCTCAGGTGAGATTAAAGACACCCAAAGCAAAGGCGAAATCAAATACCGTTTAGTGAGCGGCGATCTCAACAGCCAAACCTTAGCCGATAAAGTGAAAGTCGAGCAGGTCTCTGGGGAAATTAAAGCCGACTTTAACAGCGCCAAAGAAGTTAATGTCCGCACCGTGAGCGGCGACACTCAAGTCTCACTGGCGAAAAGTTTCGATAAAGCCAATCTTGAGAGCGTCAGCGGCGATATTATTGTGACATTTACCGATACGCCCGATGCTAATTTCGAGCTCAATGGCGGCCCAGGTGGCAAAATCAAGAATGGCTTGAGCCAAGATGCGCCACAAAGACAAAAATACGTGCCGAATGAATCCTTAAGCTTCCAAACGGGTGCTGGTAGCGCCAGTGTGAAGATGGATACCATTAGCGGTAATCTGATCCTGAAAAAACAATAGTTTTATCAGGAAGCACTATTAGCAATCAAAATCGCGATAAAATAGCAATAAAAATGCCGCTCATCAGGAGCGGCATTTTTTTAGCCAAACGGTGTTAAATCGAGGCGATTTCTTCGCTCGTCAGATAGCGCCATTCGCCGAGGGCAAGTTCAGCGTCTAATTCAATTTTGCCAATGCTTTCACGGTGTAAGCCAACCACATGATTGCCTACGGCGGCAAACATCCGCTTCACTTGATGATACTTACCTTCGGTAATGGTTAAACGCACCCGCTGCGGCTCGATGATTTCAAGTTCTGCGGGTTTTGTCAGGCCGTCTTCGTTTCTCAGCTCCACTCCAGCGGCAAAGACGCCAATCAGACTCTCATCCACAGGCTCAGCTAACGTCACTAAATAACGCTTGCCACAGTCTTTTTTGGGCGAGGTGATCCGATGCGACCATTGACCATCGCTCGTGATCAACACTAGGCCAGTAGTATCGGCATCTAAACGACCAGCAATGTGTAAGGTTTCGGGCTTTTCAATATCCAGCAGGCTCAATACCGAAGGGTAGACTTCATCTATCGTCGAGCAAATCGTATCCACGGGCTTATTAAGCATCAGGTAGCGCTCACCAACGAGGGAGATAGGCTCACCTTCAAGACACACTTGCATCCCCTCGAGCACTTTAAAACCAGCATCTTTAATCACAGTCCCATCACAGGTGATGTCACCACGGTGCAGGGCTTTTTTCGCTAAAGAACGGGTAAGCGAGGTACTTTCACAGATAAATTTGTCTAAACGCACGGGACGACTCAACTTCAATAAATGAAAACCGCCGTATTATGAGGCCCAACGAACGAAAGGGCAAAGCCTAGCCAATCAAATTGCCCAAATCCGCCCTTAGTTACGCCAGACAAACCTAAGTGCTTACTAACTTGTCAGAGCTTGCGTACGGTATGTTTGGCGGTTTTTAGGCCAATTTCAATCATGGTAATTTTTAGTTACAACTGACGGATAAGAAATCTGACTGAAAAAGTGTAATCACCTTGTTTAGATTCCCACTAAAGCATTAACATACGTAGCGTTGCGCCTGAAGCAATCCCATTTTGCAGCCAAACAGACCCAGAGATGGGCACAATAACAAATTCGAAGGAAACGACATGAGAAAAGTACTCATTGGGGGACTGTGTGCCTCACTCATCGCGGGCCTCACTGCCTGTAATGACAAACCCGCTGAAGTTAAAGCGCCAGAAACCACTAAAACCGCCACTGCTGCCGCTGTCACTAAAGCATTGGGCTCAGGTATCGAATTTGAAAACTTCGATAAATCAGTGCGTCCACAGGACGACTTCTATGAATATGTTAACGGCGCTTGGCTGAAGAAAGCCGAGATCCCAGCCGATCGCACTAGCATTGGTGCCTTCTACGATCTGCGTGAAAAATCCCGTGATGACGTTAAAGCCATTATCGAAGAAGTGGCCGCCACGCCAAACTTGGCCGAAGGCACTGACGAGCAAAAAGTGGCTGACCTTTACCGTTCATTTATGGACACAGCGACGCTAAACAAGCTGGGCGTGACGCCACTGAAAGGCGAGTTTGATGCCATCAACGCTCTAAAAGATAAAAACGAGCTGGTGAAATACTTCGCCCACAGCCAAATCATGGGCGCCGGTACACCTATCGCCTTCTACATCGATATCGATGCGAAAAACTCTAGCCGTTACGCCACTCACCTATGGCAATACGGTTTAAGCCTGCCGGAAAAAGATTACTACTTCAACGAAGCGGAGCGTTTCGTCAATATCCGTAAAGCTTACGTTGCCCATATTGAAAAAATGTTCACTCTGGCAGGTCTTGCGGATCCAAAAGCCAGCGCTGAGTCAATCCTCGCCCTCGAAACTGCGATTGCCTCTAAACATTGGGATGTGGTTGAAACACGCGACAGCACTAAGACCTACAACTTGTACCAAGTTAAAGATCTGCCAAGCTTAGCGCCAGATATCGACTGGACTGGCTACTTAACAGTATTAGGTGCTGACAAGCAAACCGACATTATCGTTAACCAACCAAGCTATATCCAAGGCCTGAACGAAGTCCTCAAAACGACCGATCTGGCGACTTGGAAAACCTACATGCAATGGCAAGTGCTGACCCACGCTGCGAGCAACTTGAGCGAAGAGTTAGACAACGAGAACTTTGCTTTCTTCTCTAAAACCCTAAACGGACAAGAAGAACAAGAGCCACGTTGGAAGCGCGGTGTTGCGGCAGTCAACGGCGTATTAGGTGAAGTGGTAGGTAAAGTGTACGTGAAACGTCACTTCGCTTCAGAAGCCAAAGAGCGTATGCAAGCGCTGG
>AACY020563866.1_pt1 | contig 74431 bp, 59 predicted proteins | sample 267378 | NCBI WGS metagenome assembly AACY02 (sample SAMN02954345, study PRJNA13694) | marine metagenome | biome: aquatic; feature: ocean; material: water; isolation source: isolated as part of a large dataset composed predominantly from surface... | reverse complement strand
TCCGCGTGGTGCCTTCAGCCACTGTTCGTAAAGGCTCTTTTATCGGTAAAAACACTGTGTTAATGCCCTCTTACGTGAACCTTGGCGCCTACGTTGACGAAGGGACCATGGTTGACACTTGGGCAACTGTGGGTTCATGCGCGCAAATTGGTAAAAACGTGCATTTATCTGGTGGTGTAGGCATTGGTGGGGTATTGGAGCCGCTGCAAGCTGGCCCGACTATTATCGAAGATAACTGCTTTATCGGCGCACGCTCTGAAATTGTCGAAGGCGTTGTGGTAGAAGAAGGCTCGGTGATATCCATGGGCGTTTATATCGGCCAAAGTACCCGTATTTATGACCGTGAAACGGGCGAAATCCACTATGGCCGCGTACCAGCTGGCTCTGTAGTCGTATCCGGTAACCTGCCCTCAGCATGTGGCAAATACAGCCTATACGCTGCGATTATCGTCAAGAAAGTGGATGCAAAAACCCGCGGCAAAGTGGGGATCAACGAACTGTTACGTATCGTCGATTAATCGTTTCGCTACATTGCGGGATAACAAAATGCCAAGCAGCCTGCTTGGCATTTTTTATCTACTGAGTTCCGTTAAATTAAACGCTCGACATCCTGGCGTAACTTATTCGCCATTGCTATTGCACGCCAGCCGATTACGCCTATTGCATGTTGCGCCTTATTCACAACCACCAAAAACTCAGAGTCAGACTCATTAAGTTGCTGCAGCGCATCTTCTGAAGTCGCCACATCACTAATTAAAGGAACAGAATGCTCCATGATTTGATGAGCTTTTTTACGCAAAAAAGCCCTATCCTGTTCTCGCTCGGCTGCACTGCCAATGAGGGGGCTGAGCCAGTAGTCCAATAATCTTTGGGTGATAACGCCAATGAGGTGATGTTCTTCATCCTGTACAACAGCCACCTTAGCATGGGCGTGAGCAAGTAGTCGTTTAATGTCGGCTAACTCATGGTCCAAAGTGACTGTCACTACCGGGTCTAGCGCGGCAGAACCGATATGATCGCTAATACTAATTTCACGGTTAATAAGTACCTCTAAACAGGTTTCAACTATATCATGATCAAATAAGGTCCCTTTACCCGCCCGAAGCACTTCTGTCATCTTCGCCAATCCCAATGAAGGACGATAGGGTCGGTGTGATAGGATTGAATCAGCAACATCGGCAACGGCAATAATTTTAGCCTCATAGAGAATCGCTTTATCCTTTAATCCCAAGGGATAACCCGATCCATCAAGCCGCTCATGATGCTGTAATATCATTTGTTTAATCGGCCAGGGAAATTCGACATCCTCTACAATTTCCGCTCCATGTTGTGGATGAGTTTGAATTAAGGCGTATTCTTCTTTGGATAATTTTGAAGGTTTAGTCAAAATCTGTGATGGTATTGCAAGCTTTCCTATGTCATGCACCAGTGCACCAATTTTTAGCCCCTCTAAACGCTGCGGCTCAAGCCCGAGCTTTTCACCTATAAGATAGCTTAATTGGGCCACCGACTTTTGATGCCCCGCGGTATAGGCATCCTTAAGTTCTAATGCCTCGGAAATGGCGCTGATAAGCTGGGTTAACGATTGGGATAATTGCTCCTTTTGCGCCTTAATAATTTTGGACTGCCGCGATACTGCCCGCAAGCTGCGGGGAAGCTCAATCGAATGCCATAAAATACTCGCAAAAGTGAGCAATGAGCGGGCATCTTGACGACTGTAGGGGTCACTTCGCCCAACGACGCAAATAATTCCCATCAACCGATTTCGAAATAAAATGGGCACCGCTAAATAGCGTTCCTCAAGCAGTAATTTATCGAATACTCCCTGAGCATTCGCGGGCCTACCTAGGCTATTTTTAATGATGGGCTTAAAGTTTTGAGCGCATTCAAGCCAGACAAGACTTTCAGTTTCAGGAGCTTGAGTCTCTTCTTCGACAATTTCTGGCAGGTCAATCTTAGATTGAGGATATTGGGTTCTGGCCGCCAAGCTAAGCAATTTCGATTTTTCGTTATGTAAAAGAATAAACCCATACCGACTACTGCTGAGTGCGACAGATTTGGCTACCGCAACCCGGAAAACATCCTCAGGAGAAGACCTAATCACTTCTTCAATATGCTGCAACCAAACATCGCTCGCTTGGATTACACGGCGATAATCTACGTGCAATTCTTTAATTTTGGGATCTTTAAAATTTATCTCAGATAAGATCAAGTACCATCCATTTTCAGGAACTGCATGCAAAGCGAAATGCACATTTGCGCCATTATTGTCCTGTAACTGGAAGCCTATATAGCCACCGCTACGATGCTCAATATCTGCACATAAATCAGTATCAAAAGCACTGAATAACTGGCAAATAGGTTTATTGATGATTTGCGCTGCTGAGCGGTTACAGCGCTCATAAAAGGCTTGACTCATTTTCTGAACACGAAACTCTTTATCGAGTTGTGCCCAAGACAAATGCAAACCATCGGGGAGATCCATCGTTCCGACAATTAGACCGCGATTTGTTGACATCCAACCTCCATCCTTGATTAAAAATAGGAATGTAGACTCAAAAACTCATTAGGACATAAACAAAGTAAAAATCCTATTAAACATAAGGATAGCAAAGCGAATATAAGCCGCAGACTAAAACTGAAACATAAGATCCCCATCACGGTATGCGCAGGAGTATGTTGGGGATACTCAAATCAAATTTTACACCCTAAAACACTATGGTTTTATTGCCGTAAACCACCACTTGCTCATTTAACACTAATTGCAGCGCCTTGCTGAGAACACTTTTTTCAACGTCTCGCCCCGCTTTGGCCATTTCGAGTGCGCTGTAACTATGATCAACGGGGATCACATCCTGTTTGATAATCGGCCCTTCATCGAGGCAGTTGTTCACAAAATGCGCCGTCGCACCGATAATTTTAACCCCACGTTCCCAGGCTTGGCGGTAAGGAGCTGCACCAATAAAGGCTGGTAAGAAAGAGTGATGGATATTGATGATACGGTTTGGATATTCGGCAACAAAATCCGGCGTCAGCACCCGCATATATTTGGCAAGCACCAGATAGTCTGGCGCGTATTGCGACACCGCGGCCAATAACGCCTGCTCATGTTGAATTCTGTCGAGTCCTTCGTGGCTGACGAGATGAAAAGGAATATCAAACTTTTCAACAAGTTCTCTAAGTACATCGTGGTTGCCCACTACGGCTGCAATCTCAACATTTAAACCGCCATAATACGCTTTCATCAAGAGGTCGCCGAGACAATGCGCTTCTTTAGTGACTAATATAACAATGCGTTTCTTACCCGCACTCACTAAGGTCATATGATTTGGAACGGGTAATACTTGACGCAGATCCTGCAATAATTGCTCGCTGTTAAGTGCCCCTCAAGCTCAGTGCGCATAAAAAATCGTCCCTGCGCATTATCCACAAATTCACTGTTTTTGATGATGTTAAGCTGATGGTTAAAGCAAACACTGGTGATTTTGGCGATAAGCCCTTGGGCATCGGCGCAATCTGTCATCAGGATTTTACGTGCTAAGGCGGGTTGTGCGTTGGATACTACATGCTGTGACTGCAAAATCTGATCTCCTCTATGGTCCCTCACTTGAGTGTGCCATAGTCAATCCACTGATACAGCATGAAAAGCTAACTTTTTGTGTTAAAAAGTGAATTTATTGTGAGTTAACTTTATTAAACACAATAAATCAGTGATTAATTTTAATAAGCTGCAATGCTAACGCCGTGTATCTAAATAACGCTGCAACACTTTACGCAGAGTTTCAGCCTTAGTGCCATACACCACTTGCACACCTTTCCCCATCACAATCACTCCCTTCGCGCCTAGCTGACTGAGTCGAACTTTATTAACTAACTCAGGGCTATGTACACTCAAACGTAATCGCGTTAAACAGGCATTGAGTTCAACGATGTTATCGCGACCACCTAATGCCGCAATAATTGCTCTTAAGCTCTCTTTGGAGCGATTAGCGTCATAGGATTCAAGCCGCCCTGGCGTTTTTAAATTAAATGCCAGAATACTTCCCCTAAACAAAATGTAATAAATCACCGCCGTAAGCGGCCCTAAGACTGCAAACCATCCCGTATTGCGGGACAGGGAAAATAGCAAAGTGAAGTCAACCAGTCCGTGGGAAAATACAATACTATGGTGAATATCAAGCATAATGCAGACAGAGTAAGCCAAGCCCGCCAGCATGACATGGATAAGAAACAAGATAGGCGCCACAAACATAAAGGCAAACTCAATTGGCTCAGTCACACCTGTTAACCAACTGGCTGCCGCAGCGGAAAGCATAATACCCGCTACACGATTTCGCTCCGAGGCATCAGCGCAGCGCCAAATGGCCAGCGCCGCTGCTGGTAATCCCCACATTTTAATCAGGTAGCCCCCCGCTAAATTCCCTGCTTGCGGATCACCCGCTAAATAACGCGCCACTTCACCGCGTACCACTTCGGCGTCCTGCAACTGATATTGGCCAACTTCTAAATAAAATGGTGCATTCCAAATATGATGTAGCCCTAAGGGAATGAGTAAACGCTCAAGCGCACCATAAACACCAAACGCAATTGCAGGCTTTTGGTAAACAGCCCAATCAGAGACTCGCTCAATCAATAAGGAGATTGATGGCCATACATGGGCGAGTACATAACCTAACCCCATTGCCAACGGAATGATCAATAAAGAGGCGCTACGCCGCCCTTCGAAAAAGGAAAAAATCGCTGGCAGGCGAATATATTGGCTCCAACGCACCGCAAAGCAAGTCACGCCGCCAATCAGCATGCCGCCAGCAATCCCAGTATCTAAGGTATCCATGCCAAGAACTGACTGAGTTGGCAATTGGTATAGGTCAGCTAAAGCAGCCAAGGTTGCTGTCAACACCCCATAGCCAAACACCGCGGTAAATGCAGCAATCCCTTGATCTCGACAAAAACCAATCGCCACTGCCACCGCAAACAAAATCGGCATAATCGCGAAGATCAGCTTACCCACAGCCAGCATTAATACATTAAGTACTTCAGGCATAAAGGGGATTGGGCTTACCGTCAACCCCAGCATAACCCCAGCCGCGGGTAAAATGGCAATAGGGATTAACAGCGCTTGGCTTAAGCGCTGAGCAAATTTAAACCACTGCTGAGTGACCAAATGGCCTAAGCGGCGCGCTCGGATTTGACGACTTGGTTCCAGCTTTGCAGCCATTTTATCGCTTCGACCTCAGGTTCCATGGTTTCACAGGCGTCAATATCGAGACGCTCCACAACGGCTTTTGCGCCTAATTCACTCAGCAATGCATCCACTGACTTGCCTGCACCACAAAAGGTATCGTAACTTGAATCTCCCAGCGCAATAACACTGTATTTCAGCTCTGGCAAATAGGGAGCTGTTGTTTGGAGATGATAAAACCAGGGCTGGATATCATCGGGTAAATCGCCCTGCCCGGTGGTTGAGGTGACAACCACTAACAGCTCATCTTGTGGTGGTGTAAATTGGCTAATTTCATTCGGTTGCCACAATCTGGCTTCATAACCAAGTTCTGTCAGCGCTTTTTCTAAGGTTTCGGCGGTAAATTGTGCGCTACCATACACAGTGCCAAAGATCAGATTAACTTTTTTCATGATATACTCCGTCCCACATGCGTAAACGCAACTCAGCTGAAGTTACTTTATTGTTATGCTTTAGGGCAAGCGACAAGGTAAAAATTTTATAAATCAAGTTATTGAGCATGAGGAACTAAACTGATGCGACAGAGCAATAGGCAAAAACACCTCAAGCACCAACATAAAAGCACTCAAATTAGACGTAAACATTACTTTCATGCCGCACAGCAAAACCTGCAAACGCCACTTAAGCCCACCACGGGATTTTCAAGCTTAGTCACCTTAATGCAAGAACTAAAGCTAGCGAGTAGCTAAGCTGTTAACATCAGGGCCAACAGCAAGTGAACAGACAACACTATCTTAGTCACGCAAATAAACACGTGGCGACCTAATACATTTCAGCTTAACCCGCAATCAATATGCTCGGTGTGGAAGATAATGCGCTGTCATCCCAACCAAGGCGAGCAAAAACGGTTTCCCATTCTGGCTCAAGCTCTGTTTCAATGCTTAAGCGCTCATGGGTTATCGGGTGAGTGAAGGTTAATTTTTTCGCAATCAGCCATAGTCGATTGATGTCAAAATGGGTTCTAAAAAATGCATTTTGCTTACCATCACCATGGGTGGTATCACCAATAATCGGATGACGTAAGTGCGCCATATGGCGTCTTAGTTGATGCTTGCGCCCCGTTTTAGGACTCAGTTTAACTAAAGCAAATCGACTCGTTGCATAACGTCCTGACGGATAGGGGATTTCAGCATTGAGTAGCGGTTCATATTGAGTCACCGCTTCTTGGGCCGCTTTATCTTGATTTGAGAACTTATCCGCCACTTCATCCAATTCCACCTTGAGCGCATAATCCAATACACCACTCTCGTGCATATTGCCACGCACCAACGCTAGGTACTGTTTTTCGATACTATGGTCGGCAAATTGTTCGCAAAGCGCGTTAGCCACTTCACTATTTTTGGCAAATAACAACACGCCAGAGGTCGGTCTATCTAAACGATGTACCGGAAACACATGACACCCCACCAGATCGCGTGTTAATTGCATCGCAAAAAAACGTTCACGGCGTGCCAAATAACTGCGATGCACCAGCAATCCCGCAGGTTTGTGGATAGCAACGAGATGCTCGTCTTGATATAAAATGTGCAGTTCAGGCGCGGCTTCTACATCATCACTATCGGTATTCAATTGCTTACTCTCTGGTATATCTAACCAGATATCATCTTGGTTCATTTAACAATATATCCAATTCATTTAAGACACCGATTAAGGGTGTTAATGTCGCCCGCTCAGACCACACATGTTCAGCCATAGGCGCAATGGCAATTTGGCTAGGCAAGGGTTGTCCAGCATCGATCAATGCTTGCATTCGCGGGATAAAGATAAACTGTAACCATTGTTCAAACGACATAAGATCGCAGGCAAACGGCGCAATACTGGCCATCGCTTTATCACTTGGCGCATTGGCCGACCAAAGTCCAACACGTTGGAGCTCGTGAATAATTTGGGCTAATTTTATTTGAGTTTGGCTGTAAAGCATCAATGTAACGTCCTTTAGCTCGCAGTCAATAGAAGATAACGCTCAGCGACAGGGGGCGATAAAAGTGTGGCAATCATACCATCGTGAACAACTTCCCCCTATAATGTCGCCAATTTATTGAGCCTTTTTGATTGATATAGCAGCCAAATGACTGAAATTACTACGCTTAGCCAATTTTTAACGACAGCCAAAACCCAATTCCAAGTCTATGAACTGGGTCGAAGGGTACAGCACATCGACATGTTGGCCTTCCATCAAATCGAATCTCTAGCCACACCTTATCCCTACCCCATTCAAGGCCATGCACAGTTTGCCATTGTTTTTTGGAATGAAAGCCAGCAGCATTTTATTTGGTTCCTCAAGCTTCCTTTAGATGAGCAAGGCCTGCTCTCGCCTGCACCCCGTTCACAATTTATTGAAATGGTACTCACGGCACTGGGACAAGATCCAACTCAGCCATTAACCGATGAACAGCAGGATCGCCTCGCCAATAATCCATTTAGTTTTAAACCTAGCCAAGAGAAACTAGCGTTATTCAACGCCTTAGTGCGTAAGCAATTAGGGTTAAAGGCATCAATCCAATATGAATTTGCCATGCAATACTTATCAGGCCAAATTGCTCCGAGTGAATGGCAACATATTGGCCTGCAAGGTTTGAGCGATGTTTGTGTCCGTCTCAATGAATTAGATCATGAGCAACATATCCTTGCCAGTTTTGACCATGCCGCCATTGAAGTACAAATCGCTCTATGCCAGTGCCTCGAACATCTACAGTTGACTGAGGCTATTGCGGAGAAGATCTTTAGTAAGTTCATCAAGGCACCTAATGAGTACCAATCCTATTACATGCGAGCATTAGCATCACAGTCTGAATTAAGCCAACAAGCCTTAGCCCACTTACAGCATACAGACCAGCTTGATGCAAACGCCCTCATCAGTATTGCAGGTCGAAATTGGTCGATACTAAAGCAAGAGCTGAGTCGCAGTATTTACTTAGAAGCACTTGCACTTCAGCCGCAAGCCTTTTTTAATCAGGTCTTTGCTGATATTGTGGCTATTCCTAATTTACGCAATCACTTACTGCGTGAATTACGAAATCCCAATCGTAGTGTTTAACTATCACAAGCCATTGGTGGCTTGTTTAAGGCTGCAAGTAAATGATGTCAGATCTTCTGTTAATTATTGCGCTGATTGTCGTTGCCGCTTTCTTTTGGCAACTTCGTCAAATGGCAGAATTAAGCCGTATTTTTGCTGAAAAAGAATGCTGTAGACAAAAAGTACAACTATTAGCGATCGCAATGGAAACCGCTCGTCCTAGCCTTGGCGGTACTACTGGGATCTGTTGGAAGGCAAAGTATCTGTTCGAGTTCAGCACAGATGGTATAAATCAATATCGTGGTCATATATGGATGCTAGGTAAAAAAATTCAAAAGATTGAATGGCCTATATTCCCAGAACCCGAATGGCAAGAAGCACCGATGGCGAAAGGTAAATTTGGTGGCTGTGGGAGCCAAAGTAGTTGTAGCTCGGGCAAGTGTCATTAAGTCACTGCCGTTGACCTTTGAGCTGAATTGATAACGCCAAGCCATATTGATAAGACTCAGCCATAGCGCGGCTCAACATCTGCATCATCTGTATGAATACCAAAAAGAAAGGGCGTGATCCTAAGATCACGCCCTTCTGTTCTTTGTTAAGCTATCCCGCTATTTTCGTGCTCCCTGCACCATCCATGCGTCAACTTGCATCCTGCATCATCCCTGTTCAATCCTTGATATCTCCCTGTACTCAAGTACATCCCTATCTCTTGGCGTTCCTTTTACCAAGCTTGCTCTTTCCTGAGCGGTTCCAGCATCATCCATGAAATAGGTTAAGTTGCTTCCTTTCTGCTGCACTCCTTGTGCCATCGCAATCCTGTGCAACTAGGCTATCTATCCGTGATAGTCTATCCTTCCGTGGTTCGTAACGCTTTCATCCTGAAAGTCTTTCCTTACCATTCCGTGAGTGTTAATCCGTTAAACACTGTCCGGCCATCCTGACCGCTAACATCCTGTTGTCTCTCGCTCCCTCTGCAAATGAATCTTAGGATAGTCATGATGAAATTTGCGCTAGTTAAAATAAAAAGATAAACCGCAATAATAACGACATAATTAAAAGCAAAACCTAACACACTGATTAAACTATATTTGATGGAATATGACGGTTTTTATCAGTCAAAAAACTTACAAATTACTTACATACTTGTGAGACATATCTCACAAAGAAACTGGCAATTTTAATCCTCTCAACTAATTTAGTTTGCTTGCCAAGAAAGACTCAGAACCAACCAAGCCGTAAATCGCCGCATAAAGGAGCAATAATCGACAATCTCTTTTATCCAACTACCGTTAAAATTATAAAAATGGACATTTTGACACAGAATTATGAACAGCCTCTAAGCGACGCCAAGTTCCATATACTTTGGTTAGTATCAACCACTAGAACCAAGCAACTCAAAAGTATCATTGCGCATTGTTATCAATGCATAAGCGGGTTGATATTACAATCTTGATAAGCTGTGAACTGGGTGATTGGACGGATTTGCAATTCAATATTTATAAGATGCCTAGATACAAGCTGCAGCTTCAAAAGACAAAAAAGAAAAGGGCGTACTGTGTACGCCCCATTTATTCTCTGTAAGCCATCCTGCTTATTTGTGCTCCCTGCACCATCCATGCGTTTACGTGCATCCTACAGCATCCCTGTATCCCTAATCCTCCCTGTGTTATGGCTTAACCATAACACTCAATCCTTTGACCCGGAAATCCTATTCCGGCACCAGTCACATCCTATGACTCATTCCATAATGCATCCTGCTCAATGCCTTCCATAGACGAGTACAAGCTGTTCACCCTTATACTTATCCCTTAACTCGATACATCCTGCACCGAGTACATGCTTAATCCTTAAGCTTGTCCTTTATCATCCTGAAACCTGTCGTCCTAACAAGTATTATATCCTGTATCATCCTTGACAAAGCTATCCTGCTTTTCCTTAGCCTATCCTTGGTTTATGACAGTTTTCCTACCGCCAGAGGTTCAAATCCAAGAACCTAAATTAGTTGCTTCTTGCATCCGTTTCGCCCGTATTGCAATCCGTGCTATCCATGTGTTTTGGCGACAAATAAATTCTACGTGAATTCTGTCTTTGTTGTTCCCCCATAAGAACAACAACCCAGGAAAATCTCATTCAACCAGCAAAGTGGAATTTATAATAAATTGAAATTAAATAACTTTTAAAAATGCAGATTATAAAACAATCAACAAGAAAACATATTGTCTTACAGGCTTTGTAAGCGATCTCTCACACGCTTGTCAGCTTCTTACCGGAATATCAGATTCAATACTTTACTTTTCCCAAAAGAATTTGGACAAACATCACCCAATCCCCCATCAAGCTGTACAAAGGATATTGAAAGGTCGCAGGTCGATTACGCTCAAAGACAAAATGACCAACCCAAGCAAATCCATATCCCACAAGCGGGATCAGCATCAACAACCACCATGCGGCAGTGATAAATGCAGCCCCTAATAATAACAATACCAGAATACTTCCAATAAAATGTAGCCGCCGACAACGACTGTCTTGATGCTGGGAGAGATAGAAAGGATAAAACTCAGCGAAAGAGCGATAACGTTCATTCATCTTGTTGGCCTGTATAAAAAAGTAATTGCCCAGCCACACTACCAATAGTCAATTCACCCAAGAAAACAAAATCATGTTGTTTAAATAAATGCATATGAGCTTCCTGCGAGGTGAATACCCCAATACCTTCAAGATTTGGCTGCTCATCGCACCAACTCACTACCGCTTGAACAAGTTGATGGCCCAGCCCTTTACCTTGCTCGTTTGGCGCTAAAGCAATAAATTGCAAAATCCCACAACGCTGGCTGGGTAACAGTTCCAAAATAATCGATTCCTTTTTCATCATAGCTTGGGTCGATTGCCAACCCGTACCCAGCAACATTTTGAGCCGCCAGTGCCAATAGCGACCTTCTCCGAGTGGCACTTCTTGGGTGACAACGCAAGCAACCCCCACTAAATGAGCACCATCGAAGAGTCCGATTAAGGCCTGCTTTTGTTGCCATAGAGTATTGAGTTCTTCGCGAATTGCGGCGCGTAATTTTTGTTCGTAGGCAAATTTATCTGCGGTGGATAACGCATTAATAAAAAAGGGATCATCGTGATACGCATTGTAGATAATTGAAGCGGCCAAGCGTAAATCTTCTGCGGTGAGATAAACGGCACGATACTCATCCAAGGTTTTATTGTCCATTGTTAGAATTCCTTGATTTAGATCACACTCTTATGAGTCTTTATCAATGTATCAAGGAAACCCAAAAGTGCAAATTTTAATCATCGATTGCATTTCCTAAAGAGATGCATAACCTAGATAAAAAGCTAACCAAGGGAGAGATCGAATGGATACTACACCTATTGATTTAAGCCATCTATTTGAACAACTGGGATTAGAGAGTCAACCCAATGCTATTGCGCAATTTATTGCGACTCATAAGCTGGCAGCGCAAATACACTTAACTGAAGCGCCTTTTTGGACACAAGCGCAAAAGAGTTTTCTCACCGAAGCATTAGAGGCTGATGCACAATGGACCGAACTGATTGAGCAGCTTGATGCTCAGTTAAGAAAGCCCTAATTTTTAGGGCTTTCAAGTGTATTTTGGGGAAGTTGGGGTTAAATCTTTTGATACGCAGTGTCGCCCCAACCTACTAAAACATGGTTACTCAAGACTACAGGCGTACATTCATCCTTAGTGGTTTTACCATCGCTATGGGAGTGCTGAGTGCGATAAAAGAGGACCAACACTTCTTTATCTGCTTGTCCTGCGCTTTGTTGTAAATAGGACTCGCTAAAGTCTGCTGCTCCCATTAGCGTCATCACTTGGTCTTTGCTCATGCCAAGGCTGAGCTTAGTCAGATTAGTGCGGTTTTTATCCTGGGTTTTTTCCCAAGATTCGTTGCTATCCCACTTAGATTCACTGTCACCGACATTGACCACACAACCGCTAAGACCTAAGCTTGCTAACCCTAAAAACGTGACCGCGATGAGTTTGCGATTAATATTTGCGTTCATATTATGACTTCCTGTGTACTTGTTATAAAAATTGTTAAAAAGCAAAATCAATGCCAAAAAGCAATGCATTGATTTATAAGAACTAAAATAACCACATCACAGTAAGTTAGTGAAAAACACGATATACATTAAGGAATTTCACTTATTATGAGTCCCATTGACCAAGTGTTAGCTGCAGCGTGCGCACTCGAAGCCAGCGGTAAAACCCCAAGCCTTGCCCTGATAAAAAGCCGTGTCGGTAACAAAATCCCCATGCCGCTGTTAATCCAAGGATTACAGCAGTTTAAATCGATACCCAAAGCCGAGCGGGAGCGTTTAGCGGCCCAATCACAGCCCGTGGTTGAAGAGACACATACCGCCGATGCTTCGCCACTCACAGTCGCCACATTGGCGCAACAGTTAGCCCAGTTGCAACAAGGCATTGAACAGGCCCTCGCGTTAAAAAACAACGAGATCATGCAACTCAGAAATGAACTTATCGAGCTGAAACAACATGTCAGTCAACTCGAATCCCAAGGAAAATCCGCTTAATGTTTGTCACCGAATTGCGCTTTGAATGCTTTGCCGATACCACCATCAGTGCGGCAGAACGTGCCATCAATCAATTACTCGAAGCCTATCGCGCTAATGGTCAAATCCTCGGCCGCGAATTTGCCGTAGCCTTTAATGAGGGCGAATTTCGAGTACGCCTACTCACGCCGGAAAAAAACAGTTTGGCCCATCGTTACCATAGCCCTTGGGTGAAGAAAGCGCTGGCGGAATTAACCGAGGCTAAACTACTGGCGCCACGTGAAAAGTTTATCGGTCAGGATATTAATTCTGAGGTCAGTAACACTGAGCCGCCCAGCTGGCAGCTGCTCTACACTAGCTATGTGCATATGTGTTCCCCCCTGCGTAGTGGTGATAACTTATTACCTATTCCGCTGTATCAAATCCCTGCGACCTTTAATGGCGATCATAAGCGAGTTATCCGCTGGCAAACCGAGTGGCAAGCCTGTGATGAGTTACAAATGGCGGCCGCCACTAAGGCAGAATTTGCAGCGCTAGAAGAATTATCTAGCCCAAACAGTGATTTATTTAGACGAGGTTGGGACTTACGCGGCCGAATCGAATACCTTACTAAAATTCCCACTTACTATTATTTGTATCGCGTCGGAGGGCAGGATCTGCAATCTGAGCTGGCACGCCCCTGCCCGCGTTGTGGCAACCACGACTGGAAGCTCGATGAGCCATTATTGGATATGTTTCACTTTCGCTGCGAACCTTGCCGCATAGTGTCTAACTTGTCTTGGGATCATCAATAGCCTTGCCTTATTGAAGCGTAAACTCGACAGGCTAGATATGCATGTCGAGTTTACTATGTTTAGGCCTTGCTGCATTTCAACGCGCTTAACGCTTACCAATCAGATTGTGCCACATACGTTTAAAGCTGGCAAAAATCCCAGGATGCTCGAGCGCTGGCATAGGCAATTCTTCATGTTTCACGGGCGGCGCGATACGTGGCGATAACGCCTCAATAAACGCCGCTAAACTCGGCGCCAATTGGGTAGAGGGAAGCTCGCCGGGGATTTCCACCCATACACTACCATCGGCATTATCCACCGTTAGCATCTTATCGCCCTCATCAAGCAAACCAATAAACCAGGTGGGCGGTTGCTTAAGTTTTTGCTTCATCATTAAGTGACCGATAATATTTTGCTGCAGCGCGTCAAAATCCGCCTCGTTCCATACCTGTAGTAATTCTCCTGTGCCCCATGGTGAATCAAATAGCACGGGCGCCGCAAAATACTCACCATAGAAGTAATTGATATCAGGCCATAATTTAAGTTCAAGTGCATGCTCAACATTCGCAAAGCTGCCTACTTGTTCACGTTTAACAGGTAACCAGCTCACCGCCTCATCGGATGATTCATCAAACTCTCCTTGAATGCACAAAGATGGCTCACCTCGCGGGTAATATCGCGGTAATTCGCCTAAAGTTGATAGGTAAGACTGATGATAGTTTTGCAAAAATTTATCGAGAGCAGGCAGACAAGACACTTAAGCACAATCCAATTTCGGGTATAATGTGCGCCTATTTTGACATGGAAACAGTATTGATGACACAGAATCACGATCCCTATAGTGATGCAAAAGAACTTGCGAGCTTAACTTTAGGTAAAGCTACTGATTACCAAGCCGAGTATGATGCATCGCTGCTGCAAGGGGTTCCTCGCTCACTTAACCGTAATGCTATCAACCTGACTGCGGAGAGTTTACCTTTCCACGGAGCCGATATCTGGACGGCCTATGAGCTGTCTTGGCTAAATGCCAAGGGTAAACCTATGGTGGCTATCGCCGACATTCAGCTAAGTCATGCAAGCCAAAATCTGATCGAGTCAAAATCCTTCAAACTGTATTTAAACAGTTTTAATCAAACCAAATTCGACAATCTCGATGCGGTGCAAAAAACCTTAGTTAAAGATCTAAGTGAATGTGCCCAAGGCGATGTTAACGTTAAGATTATTGAGCCTAAAAGTTTTGGTATTCAACGTGTCGTCGAACTGCCAGGCACTTGCATTGACGATCTGGATATTGAAGTCAGTGATTATGATTTTAATCCTGATTATCTTGAAAACAGCACAGATGAAAAACAGATTGTCGCTGAGACACTCAATTCTAATCTATTGAAATCAAACTGCTTAATTACCTCTCAACCCGATTGGGGCAGTGTGATGATCCGTTATCAAGGGCCAAAAATCGATCGCGAAAAATTACTGCGCTATTTGATTTCGTTCCGCCAACATAATGAGTTTCACGAACAATGTGTCGAGCGAATTTTTGTCGACCTAAAACATTACTGTCACTGTGCTAAGTTAACTGTATACGCCCGCTACACCCGTCGTGGCGGCTTAGACATTAACCCCTACCGCAGTGACTTTGAGCATCCGGGTGAAAGCCACAGGTTAGCTAGACAGTAATAGATACCTTCTTAAAACAATAAGATAAACACGCAAAAAGCGCTGATTCACTCGCTACGAGCCTGAATCAGTGCTTTTTCATTTGTTGTCATGGTACTGGCACTGAGTAATAAACGTCGTAACCATTGATGGCTCGGGTTTTGGGTATATTTACTGCTCCACACCATATATAAATCAATTGGTCTTGTTTTTAGTGGCATAGGTAGTATTTGTAGGCCAAACATTTCAGCGTATTGACTGGCATAACGTAAAGGGGCAATACCTATCGCCTCACTTTTACCTACGGTTGCAAACATACTTAATAGAGAGGACTGTTCACTGTACATCCTGCGCCTTGGTAACACGCCTTCAGTAAACAAATCCCCCGCCGTCAAATTAAAACGCCGCAAATTTAAAAATACGTGTTTTTCCTCAAAATACTGTTGATGAGTAATGGCTCCATGAATACGAGGATGCTGCTTACTGGCAATACAGACTAAACGTTCAGTAAAGAGTAATTTGCTTGAGAGCAAAGTTTGCTGCGCGGGTTTAATATCGATCGCCACCGCAACCCGCTCAAGCAAGATATCGCGATATAACTCAGCCTCCTGTGGCGGCGACTCACGAAAAATCACTTCGATATCCGCATCCAACAATAAAGCTTGCACACCTGCTTGCAGCGTTTCAATAACCGACTCATTGGCATATACATAAAAGCGCCGCTGGCTTGAGCGGGGATCAAAATGCTCAAACCCAAGTAATACGGTTTCGATATCAGCCATGGGTTGCTCAAACTTACGATACATCTCTCGCGCTACTGCGGTTGGTTCAATTCCACGCCCAACCCGAGTAAACAGCGACTCTCCTACCCATGATCTCAATCGGCCAATGGCATTACTCACGGAAGACTGGGTTAAATCTAACTCCTGCGCCGCTTGGGTAAACGAACGTGTACGATAAACCACCATAAACACACGTAATAAGTTTAAATCTAACGGCTTTTGTGTCGGCATAGGGGAAACACTCATTCACAATATAAATATTACAACCCAAGCTAACTCGAGTTATCTAAATATACAAGCTGGCTATACTCAAACCATCAACGACACAATCCCACTTATCGGTAGGTAAAATGATGCAAAAATCTTTGATGACAATCAGTATTCTCGCCAGCTTCTCCTTAAGCGCAGTCGCCGCTGAACACGAGCATGAACAAATCAGCCTGCACTATCAAGGCAAGCCTGCTACCAAACAAACCATAGAGGTGAACAAGGCCACAGCAGCCACCCTTAACTTTGCCGATAAAAAAGCCTTTGAAGCGTTTTCGAAGAATCTTATCGCCGAACTCGATGAACCTACAGCAGCGATTTTACGGGCCGATTTCAGCTTTATTGGCGATAAAACTCCTGACACAGTTAACCCGTCACTGTATCGTCAAGCCCAGCTGAATATGGTGTCTAACGGCTTATACAAGGTCACCGACGGCATCTATCAAGTGCGCGGCACCGACTTAGCCAACTTAACCCTTATCCGCGGTAAAACAGGCTGGATCCTGTATGACGTGCTACTCACCAAAGAATCAGCAAAGTTGTCCCTTGAATTTGCGCTTAAACATTTGCCAGAGGGCAATGATTTACCTGTGGTCGCGATGATTTATTCCCACAGCCATGGAGATCATTTTGGCGGTTCCCGCGCCATTAAAGACATGTTTCCAAACGTCAAAGTCTATGGTTCCCATAACATCACCAAAGAAATTGTTGACGAAAACGTCCTCGCAGGAAATGCCATGAGTCGCCGCGCCGCCTATCAATACGGCGCCACATTAGAGCGCAATGAACAAGGCATTGTCGATGCCGCACTTGCCAAAGGCTTATCCAAAGGCGAAGTCACCTATGTAAAACCCGATATCACCCTTAACAGCAAAGATAAATGGGAAACGCTGACTATCGATGGTATCGAAATGGTGTTTATGGACGCCTCGGGCACAGAAGCTGCGTCGGAAATGGCCACCTATATTCCCGCAATGAAGGCTCTATGGACGGCTGAACTCACCTACCATGGCATGCACAACATTTACACCTTACGTGGGGCAAAAGTACGGGACGCCATCAAATGGTCTAAAGATATCAATGCATTGCTAACACGCTTTGGTGATGATGCGCAGGTACTGTTTGAAGCCCACTCCGCGCCCGTGTTTGGTAATACGGATGTCAACGCCTACTTAAGAATGCAAAGGGATAACTATGGCCTAGTCCATAATCAAACCCTGCGATTAGCCAATAATGGGGTGGGAATTCAAGATATTGGCGATGCGATTCAAACCACTATCCCTAAAGCCGTGCGCGATACTTGGTACACCAATGGTTACCACGGCACCTACAGCCATAATGCTAAAGCCGTGTACAACATGTATTTAGGCTATTTTGATATGAATCCGGCCAACTTAAACCCATTACCCACAAAGGATGAATCCGCCAAATTTGTTGAGTATATGGGCGGCGCTAACGCCGTGCTTAAACATGCAAAAACCGACTATGCCCAAGGCGAATACCGCTTTGTGGCCACCGCACTCAATAAAGTGGTGATGGCAGAACCTAATAACACAGAAGCCAGACAATTACTTGCCGATACCTATGAACAACTGGGTTATCAAGCCGAAGGCGCTGGCTGGCGCAATATTTATCTAACGGGTGCCCAAGAGTTACGCACAGGAGTCCAGCCCGGTGCACCTAAATCAGCCTCAACTGATATTTTAAGTGAAATGGATATCTCAACCCTGTTTGACTTTCTCGCCGTCAAAGTCGATAGCATCAAGGCCGCTGAGCTTGGGCTGTTAAGGCTTAATGTGATTAATCCTGACACTAAAGAAACGCTCTATGTAGAGCTAAGTAATGGTAATTTAAGCAATATTCAAGTTGATAAACCGATGGAGGCTGATACCAATCTTTATATTGATAAGCGTTATATTATCGGCATTTTACTCGGTAAAACGACCCTTAAAGACTTGCTGGCTAACGGCAGTGCCAAACTGGAAGGCGATAAAACCGCTTTCGGTAAAATTATGTCGACCTTAGTCCAGTTCGATGCCAACTTTGAAATTGTCCCACTACCACCAACTGCTAAATAAATAATCCAACGCCCTGAATATTCAGGGCGTTTTTATAAGATGAAGGCATGACGTTCACACTGGTTAGTTGGCAGTGCTTGTCGCTGGGGATGTGGTTTTACACTCCAACAATAACTGCTGAAAATGCGCGCCTAAATCCTGCTGAGCAAATTGTTCACTGGCGAGTGCCATTTGCTTAAGGCTTTGCATGGCTTGCTCGACGCCCTGCTGTTCGATCAAACTTTTGGCATAGGCCGCCGCATCCGCGCCCTTTTGTAACAGACTTGCGACTTGATCGAAGCTCACCTCTTGCTCCATCACCTTCTGTAAATCGCCGAGTAATTCTGTCACCTTGGCCGACTCCACTAAGGCGCCTTCGACATTCACTAACTTACCTAAGGGATCTTGCGTCAGTTTCTCTGTCACGCAGGCCGACACTGTGCCCGCCGCCGCACTTTGAGCCACAACATCGAGTCCGCGGCTACGAATTTGCTCAACCACTTGCTGTAATTGAGGGTCTTGAGCAAGCCATGCCTGCTCTAATTGCTGTTTTTCATCGCCACCAAAATAACCGCAGCCACCGAGCAGCAGCAAAGTGCTAGTCGACAAAAGGCATTTGAATTTCATCATTAACAACCTTATCAGTGAGTTCTCTGGCGTGACTATAGCGAGCTAGGTTTAATCCAAAATGAAATATGAACGGAGGAATAACAAAGTCAGTGAAGGGACAAGAAACTGAATTAAAAGCAGTAATTCAAGAACGAAGGCTATCTAAGCCTTAGTGCGAAGGCCGCACTAGATGGCGGAGCATGCCGCCAGTAATGCAGTGATACTGGTCAGCTGCATCGAAATAGTCACCTTCGCCAACCTGTTATCCTGCACTAAGCTGTCACCATCAACCAAGCTGAGCCCAAAACGATATTCCTCATCAAGTCGGCCAAAATAACTCCGCCAATGCTGGGCATGGGAGCTTGTGGCATTGAGTGCAGTTTCAGGTTCAATCAGCAGCTTAATATTGGAATAAAGTGGAATACGCGATGGGAGTTGAAGATAAGAACAGGACATAGCTTGGCTCGGTAAAGCAAAGTTCTCATGTAGCTTGAGTTCAACCCAGTTCGGGGAGTCGACAGTTTGCAGCGCGCCACCATCAACCGCCAGCAAACTGTTTGGTGCTAAGTCAAAGGCAAAGGATTTCAGCGACTGCGCTAGGCCCAAACCCGTTGCCTTGATGTAGGATTCCTTGAGTGCCCAAAGATCAAAAAAGCGCTGCCGCTGCGCATCCTCGCCCTCAAGGGCTAATAAGCCTTCGGCTTCAATCGGGGAGAAATAATGATTAAGGATCGGGTAAATATGAGTACTGGCGCGGGCACGCTCGATATCCACACCCAAGCCTAAACGGGACTGCGCAGTGTTAGCGTTTTCTCCCTTGTCATCATCTTGCGCTAAGGCAATCAATAACCAGTCGCCACTGTGACTTAAATTAAACTCAATGCCAGTACTCAGAAACTGCTCATGGTTAAGACTGGGTTTGCCCCTTGCCCCATACTCAAAACACCAATCTTGGGGGGCAATCTGTCGTTGGGTAGTGCAAGATGAGGCTCCACCGCGAGATGACAATCCTCGAGATAAGACGCAGCGCAGCGCCGCTCGCACCAATAAGCCGTTCATTTGCGCCTTGGGCGCCCGATAACGTGCCACTTTGGCGCGCTCGTCCTCACTCAAGAGCGCCATACACGCATTCGTGCTGGCCGTATCCATTTCGGTTAATGGTATAAAAAAAAGCTCAATATTCATTAATTTATCCCAACAACCCTTGAGTTTAACCGCTGCCCTATTCTACTCAGTTCTACTCGCCTGACGAGCAGTATCTTAATTTTGTTTCTAATCTTATGAATTTAAATGATTCTTTAAACTTAAGTCCCGTGCTGAACAGGAATTTATTGCCCTTGAACAGAATCATTTGAACATTAAGAAATCATTTCAAGTCCCATATGATTGTATCGAGCCGAAACCTCAGGTAATCTGCATCACCATTGTGCGTAACAAAACACATAGCTCACGGGTTTTAAGCCTAGATTAAGCATGAGTCCACACTTAGCTTTGGCAGGCAAGTTTAAGCAGTCCCGATAGATTATGTTGGATGAAAATAATAAAGATGGGACAGCACTAACAAGATGAGTTCTCGAAAAGTGGGTACTCAAGCCGCGGATAATGCTCAGGCCGACAAGCAAAGCCCTGAGCACAAATCCGCCTCCAAAATGGCTAGGCACCGCAATGCCACCACCACGCCGGAGATGCGACACTTTATTCAGCAATCTGAATTAAGTGTGAGTCAGCTCGCCAAAATTTTAAATATTACCGAAGCCACAGTGCGTAAATGGCGTAAGCGCGAATCGATTAACGACAGCCCGAATACCCCGCATCACCTCAATACCACACTCACTCCAATTGAAGAATATGTGGTGGTGGGACTGAGGTATCAGCTAAAACTGCCACTCGATAGGCTACTTAAAGCGACGCAAACCTTTATTAATCCCAATGTATCGCGCTCAGGCTTAGCCCGTTGCCTTAAGCGTTATGGGGTTTCGCGCCTAGATGAGTTTGACCAAGAGCTTGTGCCTAAACAGTATTTTAATCAATTACCGATTGCCCAAGGCAGCGACGTACAAACCTATACGGTTAACTCCGAAACCTTAGCCAAGGCGCTCGCTCTGCCAAGCACAGATGGCGACACCGTAGTGCAAGTGGTGTCATTAACGCTGCCACCGCAATTAACCGAAGCCGAGCCTAAATCAGTGCTCCTTGGTATAGATAGCAAGACAGATTGGATTTATATCGATATTTATCAAGACAGTAATACCCAAGCAGCCAATCGCTACATCGCCTATGTGCTGAAGGATGGGCCGTTTCATCTGCGTAAATTGCTGGTGCGCAACTACCACACATTTTTAGCCCGCTTTCCTGGTGTGCAAACCCCAAAAGCCATCGCTAAATCCCTTAATAAGGCAACAGCCACCCGCTTTGCCAGTGGAGACTCGTTATGAGCCATACCCCATCACAGCCTCAATTATCAACCGATGAAAAAGCCGATAAGAGATTGAATAAACGCTTAAAAGATATGCCGATTGCCATCGTTGGCATGGCGAGTATCTTTGCTAACTCCCGCTATTTGAATAAGTTTTGGGATTTAATTTGCGACAAGATTGATGCCATCACCGACGTGCCCGAATCCCACTGGTCGATTGATGACTATTACGATGCGGATAAGTCCAAGGCCGATAAGAGCTACTGCAAACGCGGTGGGTTTATGCCTGAGGTCGACTTCAATCCGATGGAGTTTGGTCTACCGCCTAATATTTTGGAACTCACCGACAGCTCGCAATTGCTCTCACTGGTCGTCGCCAAGGAAGTCCTGCAGGATGCCAATTTGCCAGACGATTACGACCGTGACCGTATCGGTATCACCCTAGGAATTGGCGGCGGTCAAAAACTAAGCCATAGCCTCAATGCGCGCCTGCAATACCCAGTGCTGAAAAAAGTATTTAAAAGCAGTGGCCTGAGTGATGAAGATAGCGAACTGCTGATCAAAAAATTCCAAGATCAATATGTCCACTGGGAAGAAAACTCTTTCCCCGGCTCCCTTGGTAACGTGATTGCCGGACGCATCGCCAACCGTTTCGATTTAGGGGGAATGAACTGCGTCGTCGATGCCGCCTGCGCAGGTTCGCTTGCCGCCATGCGTATGGCGCTGACCGAACTGACCGAAGGTCGCAGCGACATGATGATTACCGGCGGTGTCTGTACCGACAACTCGCCTTACATGTATATGAGTTTCTCAAAGACTCCGGCCTTTACCACCAACGAGCATATTCAACCCTTCGATATCGACTCTAAAGGCATGATGATTGGCGAAGGGATCGGCATGGTCGCCTTAAAACGCCTCGACGATGCCGAGCGCGATGGCGACCGTATCTATGCGGTAATCAAAGGCATTGGCGCATCATCGGACGGTAAATTTAAGAGCATTTATGCACCGCGCCCCGAAGGCCAAGCCAAGGCATTAGAGCACGCCTATGATGACGCAGGCTTTGCGCCGCACACCGTTGGCTTGATTGAAGCCCACGGCACAGGCACAGCAGCAGGCGATGTGGCCGAATTCAATGGCTTAACCTCAGTATTCTCGAAGGATAATGAGCAGTTACAGCATATCGCCTTAGGCTCAGTTAAATCTCAGGTGGGTCATACTAAATCCACCGCGGGCACAGCGGGTGTGATTAAAGCAGCATTGGCGTTGCACCATAAAGTCTTGCCGCCAACGATTAACGTGAGTCAGCCCAACCCTAAATTGAACATTGCCCGCTCGCCCTTTTATCTTAATACCGAAGCGCGCCCTTGGATCCAACGCAGTGATGATACGCCGCGCCGCGCAGGGATCAGCTCCTTCGGTTTTGGGGGCACTAACTTCCATTTAGTGCTCGAAGAATATCGCCCCGAGCACGCGCGCGATGAGGCCTATCGCCAACGCAGCGTGGCACAAAGCTGGCTGTTTGCCGCCGCAGACAAAACCGCGCTGCTTGCCGAGTTAAAAACCGCGCTACAGCAAGCAACTGCCGCCAAGGCAGATCTGTCTGAGGCGCATTTTGTTGCCTTTGCAAAAGCCTACGTCCTGCGTGAACTTCCCCCGCAATCGGCCCGTCTTGGTTTTATCGCCAAGGATTATGCCCAGTTACAGACTCTGTTAACCCAAGCGATAGCGCAGCTAGAATCCAATAGCGCCGAGAGCTGGCAGTTACCCTCAGGGATAAGTTTCCGCGCCCAGGCACTGGTCAAGGATAACAACAAAGTTGCGGCCTTATTTGCAGGCCAAGGCTCGCAGTACCTGAATATGGGACTGGAAATTGCCAACAACTTCCCCGAGCTTCGCCGCCATATCCACGCCAGCGATAAAGTGTTTAGTACCCATGGTAAGCCTGTGCTTTCAAGTGTGTTGTACCCGATTCCCGCCTTTGATGATGAGTCGATAAAAGCGCAGGAAACGGCATTAACCAATACCCTCTACGCCCAAAGCGCCATTGGGGCGCTCTCTATGGCGCAATACGCACTGTTTACTCAGGCGGGTTTCGCCCCAGATATGCTCGCAGGTCATAGCTTTGGTGAACTCTCGGCCCTGTGCGCCGCTGGCGTGATTTCAGTAGACGACTACATCAAGCTTGCCTTCGAACGTGGACTGGCGATGGCGCAGTCACCACAAGATGCCGACTCCAGTCGTGATGCTGGCGTCATGTATGCCGTTATTCTTAAGCAAAAACAGGATATTGAGGCTATCAACGATTGCCTTGCGCAGTTTGACGACGTCAAGATTGCCAACTACAACTCACCGACTCAGTTGGTGATTGCAGGCGCTACCAAAGCGACACAACAGGCCGCTAAGGCTATTAGCGAGTTAGGCTTTAAGGCGATAGCCCTGCCCGTTTCTGGCGCTTTCCACACGCCATTGGTTGCCCATGCGCAAAAGCCCTTTAGCCAAGCCATTGATAAGGCTCAGTTCAACACGCCAAAGATTGCCCTGTATGCCAATGGCACTGGTCAGCTACACCCTACTGAAGCCAACGCAATCAAAACCGCCTTTAAAGATCATATGCTGCAATCGGTGCACTTTAGCGAGCAGCTAGAGGCCATGTATGCCGCAGGCGCACGGGTGTTTGTCGAGTTCGGCCCGAAAAACATTCTGCAAAAGTTGACAGAAAATACCCTCGCCGCGCAGTTACAAGAGCTTTGCCTTATCAGTATTAACCCCAATCCTAAAGCCGACTCCGACAGCCAACTGCGCAGCGCTGCAGTGCAACTGGCGGTTGCTGGGGTAACACTCGGGGAAATAGACCCTTATCAAGCCGAGCTGATTGCGCCTGCAACGCCTTCGGCGATGAATCTCAAGCTCAATGCGACTAACTACATCAGCCCAGCGACCCGCAACAAAATGGTCGACTCGCTGCAATCGGGCAAAATTACCAGCCAAGTGCAGTATGTGGATCGCATCGTTGAGAAAGTGGTTGAGAAAGTCGTTGAAAAACCTGTGATTGTCGAAAAAATTCTAGAAAAGGTTGTCGAAGTGGAAAAGCCCGTGGCACAAAATAGCAATAATATTCAACAGCAAACGCCTGCACAGCCAACCAGCTTTACCACTGGACAGGCGAATCAAGATGCCCTGAGCGCCTTTTTTGCCGCCCAAACCCAGGCCGCGCAATTACATCAACAATTTTTAGCGATCCCGCAGCAATACGGCGATACCGTCAGTGCCCTGATGGCAGAGCAAGCCAAAATGGCAAGCCTTGGCATCGCCATTCCAGAGAGCCTGCAACGCTCGATGGAGCTGTTCCACCAGCATCAGGCACAAACCCTAAAGAGCCATGCTGAATTTATGCAATTGCAGACCAGCAGCAGCCAAGCGGCATTAGCTCTACTCGGCCAAATGCCTGCGCCTCAGGTTCAAGCCCCCATTCAAGCAGCACCTGTGGCGGTTGCACCAGTGGCAGTTACAGCGGCACAACCTGTCGCTCCAGCACAGTCGCCCGTGATTCAAGCGTTAGTCGCAGAGCCAAAAGCGACTATTCCGCCTGTGAATGAGCCCCAAATTCAGCAACCTCAAGTTGCCCAGCCACCATTAGCGCAACCACAAGTGCAAACTGTGGCGACAGCAACCCGCGTGCTTTCCGAGAAGTCAGTCGTGCAACAAATCGAGACCGCCATGCTTGCAGTGGTTGCCGATAAAACTGGTTATCCCGTTGAGATGCTTGAGCTAAGCATGGATATGGAAGCCGACCTTGGTATCGATTCTATCAAGCGCGTGGAAATTTTAGGCACGGTACAAGACGAGTTACCCAACCTGCCAGAATTGAGTCCAGAAGATCTCGCCGAGTGCCGCACCCTAGGGGAAATTGTGGCGCTATTTAGCCAAGCAATTCCTGTAGTATCAACAGCCGTAACAGCTGCGGCCACAGTTAGCCCTGCAATACAAAGTGTAGTCGCTGCTAGTGCGGCGGTTTCTAATGATGAAATTGAACGTACTATGATGGCGGTGGTGGCCGATAAGACCGGCTATCCCGTTGAAATGCTGGAACTCAGCATGGATATGGAAGCCGACCTTGGGATCGATTCTATTAAGCGCGTGGAAATTCTAGGCACAGTACAAGACCAACTGCCAAACTTGCCAGAACTCAGCCCAGAAGATCTTGCCGAGTGTCGCACCCTAGGGGAAATCGTCGCGCTATTTATCCAAGCGGCTCCTGTAACAGCGGCGGCCACAGTTAGCCATGCGACACAAAATGCAGTACTCGCAAGTGCAGTAGCAGCAAGTGCGGCGGTTTCTAATGATAAAATTGAACGCACTATGATGGCGGTGGTGGCCGACAAGACTGGCTATCCGGTGGAAATGCTGGAACTTGGCATGGATATGGAAGCCGACCTTGGGATCGATTCTATTAAGCGCGTGGAAATTCTAGGCACGGTACAAGACCAACTGCCAAACCTGCCAGAACTCAGCCCAGAAGATCTTGCCGAGTGTCGCACCCTAGGGGAAATTGTGACGCTCTTTAGCCAAGCGGCTCCTGTAACAGCTGCTGCCACAGTTAGCCATGCGACACAAAGTGCAGTTGCTGCAAGTGCAGCGGTTTCTGATGGCGCAATTGAGCGCACTATGATGGCGGTAGTGGCCGACAAGACCGGCTATCCCGTGGAAATGCTGGAACTTGGCATGGATATGGAAGCCGACCTTGGTATCGATTCTATTAAGCGCGTGGAAATTCTAGGCACAGTACAGGACGAGTTACCGAACCTGCCAGAACTCAGCCCTGAAGATTTAGCCGAGTGTCGCACCCTAGGGGAAATTGTCGCGCTCTTTAGCCAAGCAGCTCCTGTAGTATCGACAGCCGTAACAGCTGCAGCACCAGTCAGCCATGCGACACAAAATGCTGTACTCGCAAGTGCAGTAGCAGCAAGCGCGGCGGTTTCTAATGATGAAATTGAACGCACTATGATGGCGGTCGTGGCCGATAAGACCGGCTATCCCGTTGAGATGCTTGAGCTAAGCATGGATATGGAGGCCGACCTTGGGATCGATTCTATTAAGCGCGTGGAAATTCTAGGCACGGTACAAGACCAACTGCCGAACCTACCAGAACTGAGTCCTGAGGATTTAGCCGAATGTCGCACCTTAGGTGAAATTGTCGCCCTCTATGCTGGTTCGCAATCATCAAGTGAGGCGCAACAGCAAAACCATGCTGCGCCAATTCAAGAGGCAATTGCAGAAACCGTCGAGGACACCATCGACCTGCCGCCCCATAGTGAGGTGATGCTAAAAAAGTTGCCAGCGGCGGCTGAGTTAGCGCGCATCATAGCAACTAGCGATGTTCAACTGACGGCAAACAGTTACGTCGTTATCGGCGACGATGGCCACAACGCGGGTGTGATTGCCGAAAAGCTTCACGCCCAAGGGGTTAAGGTTGCGGTTGTACGCTCACCTAAAACGGTTGTGGCCAGCGCATCGCCACTCGATAGCCATATTGCCAACTTCACGCTGAAGGCGATTGATGATGAAAGCATTTGTGAGGTCATCAATCAGATTGAAGCGCTTGGCCAAATCGCTGGTTTTATTCATCTGCAGCCACAGCATAAGTCCGTTGCCGATAAAAGTGCTGGCCTAGTGCTGGCAGACGAAGCCAAAGCCTCGGTCGAGCAAGCCTTCTTGTTCGCCAAACACTTACAACCGCTGTTAACTGAGCGCGACTACTGCCGCTTTGTCACTGTTAGCCGTATCGACGGTGGTTTTGGCTATATTGGCATGGATGAGTCGGCAGGTGCCCTCATCAGTCAGAGTGAACTCAACCAAGCGGCGCTCTCTGGACTCACTAAAACCTTAAATCACGAGTGGCCAGGAGTGGTCTGCCGCGCGCTGGATATCGCGCCAAACTTGGACGCTAAAACGGTCGCCAATGCGGTAGTGCAGGAATACTACCTCCAAGATGCGCCAGTCGAAGTCGGTATTGATAGCGAGCTTGAGCGCACCACCTTAGTTGCAGGCAATGCTGTGCTTCGCCGCAGTGGCGCCTCTCTCTCGTCTGCGGACAAAATCCTCGTCACGGGCGGCGCTAAGGGTGTTACCTTCGAGTGCGCCTTAAGTTTAGCGAAACGCTGCAAGGCACATTTTATCCTCGTGGGTCGTAGCGCCCATCAGGGGATCCCCGCTTGGGCTCTGGGTAAAAATCGCAACGAACTCAAAGCCGCTGCCATCGCACATCTGCAAAGCCTGGGTGATAAACCCACACCAAAACAAGTGGATGCCTTAGTTTGGCCAGTACAAAGCAGCCTTGAAATCAGCCATGCCTTGCAAGCCTTTGAAGCGGTTGGCGCCAGCGCCGAATACTTAAGCCTGGATGTTAACGATCCTGCCGCCATTGCCAGCATTATTGCACCTATCAGCGCCCTATCGCCCATCACGGGGATTATCCACGGCGCGGGTGTACTTGCCGATAAACATATTCAAGACAAAACCTTAAGCGAACTTGAGCGGGTTTATGGCACTAAGGTGACCGGACTTAACAATCTGCTATCGGCACTGGATCTTAGCCAGTTAACGCTTATCGCCCTGTTCTCTTCGGCGGCAGGTTTTTACGGCAATACCGGCCAGAGCGACTACGCCATGTCTAACGACATTCTCAATAAGGCTGCGCTGCAACTCGCGCAGCAATTGCCACAAGCCAAGGTGATGAGCTTCGACTGGGGTCCTTGGGATGGCGGCATGGTCAATCCTGCGCTGAAAAAGATGTTTATCGACCGTGGGGTCTATGTCATTCCACTCAAAGCCGGTGCCGAGTTATTTGCCAGCCAATTATTGAGTGATACGGGAGCGCAGCTGTTGGTCGGAACCGATATGCAGGGCAATACCGCTAATACTGTTGAAGCTGCATCAGCAAAAAAGCCTGAAGCGGATCTAACCACGGCGTTAGATCCGCAGCCTATGGCCCAAACGGTGCCGCAGAGTATTCGCGTCATGCGCAGCCTCGACCCTAAACGCATGAGCTTTATTGAGGATCATTGCATCAACGGTCATGCGGTGTTGCCAACGGTATGCGCCATCGATTGGATGCGTGAGGCCGCCAAGGCCCATTTAGGTAAGGCGGTGAGTGTCAGCGATTATCGACTACTCAAGGGAATTATCTTCGATGAGGTACTACTTGCCCGCGATGCGCCTATTGAGCTCGAACTAATGCTCACGCCGCTTGCCGACGCTACACAGCAATCGACTGAGGCGTTAACCGCGCTGATAAGCTTTGAAGGTCGCCCGCAGTATCAGGCAGTGTTAGTGGCGCAGACGGATGATACGGCAGACGTGCAGCGTTTCGAGGTTGACGAGTTACATTCTCTGATGCAGGAGATGGCACAGCAACCCGCTATCGCGAACCGTGAGTCGCTCTACAGTGATGGCACACTGTTCCATGGCCCAAGACTGCAAGGTATAAGCGAAGTGCTCGCCTTTGATGATCAGCAGCTTATCGCTAAGGTAGCACTGCCAACGGTGGCCTTAGATGACTGCGGTGAGTTTGCGCCAAATCTTGAGGATAAAGGCACACAACCCTTTGCCGAAGATCTGTTATTGCAGGCCATGCTCGTGTGGGCACGCCTTAAATATCAAGCGGCAAGCTTACCCAGTGCCATTGGCGAGTTTGTGTCCTATTCGCCCTTAGGTTTTGGCGAGAAGGCGGTATTGGTGCTGGATGTGCTCAAGCATTCGTCCCGTTCACTTGAAGCCAATATTGCCCTCTACCACCAGGATGGCCGTCTAAGCTGCGAGATGAAGCGAGCAAAAGTCACGGTCAGTAAGACGCTCAACCAAGCGTTTTTGGCCAATAAACCTCAGCAACAAATGCAAGTGCAGGCAGCAGTCCAAAGCACGGCCGAGGTAAGTGTTAAGTGACACTCGACCCAAGCGCAAATGCCGCATTAAGCAATGCGGCACTAAACACTCCACATCCCAATACCAAGCCACTGCGAATAGCCGTATGGCTTGGTGATGGGAGGATACAGAGTGTGCTTAGCCATGCACAAACCGATGTCAGCAAGCTGCAGCAGTTGATGGCTTGTCGAATTCAGCTCAATGTGGAAGATAAGCCACTAATTAATGAGCCATCTGATGAGCCAACACTGGTCGCCTTGATCACAGAGCAGCTCGCCCATATTGCGCAAAAACAACTTGTTGAAATTCGCTTTGAATATCAACAGCAAGTTCGTAGTCTGTATCTGCTTGATGGACTGCTTGCCGCGCAGTTACACCTGCATGCCGAGGCTTATATTTCAGCATTAGCGCAAATCCAAGCTGAAACAGCTGAAGAAACAAATACTATCAATACAAATACAGTCGAGCGCTGCTTAAATAGCGCTTTTACCTTGGCGAAACGCGATTGTGCTCAGGCGGTTAATTGCTACGCGCAGGCAAGCAATCTTGCCAGTCAGTTGAATGTATTAGCTCAAGCGGTTGAGGCATTAAGTCATCGCAGCCTCAAAGGTATTGCCCCAATGCTTGATGCGACTGATGCAGCACAACTGACTGAACAGCACGCTAAACCGCACGCTGAAAAGCCCGTAAAAACCGCGGAGCTAGGCTATTGGTTTACAAAGCCCCATCAGGCAAGGGTGTTAAGCCTAAATCTCTTTGGTAAAGCCCCTCAAGCGAGCACCGCCCAAAGCCTTATCTTGACCCAAGGCACTCGGCTTATCCCTCAGCAATTACTCAATGCCAACAGGCTGTTTATTCCCATCAGCGGCAATACACTTGAGTCTTTAACGGTACAGTTATCACAACTGATTGATTCATTAGATTTATCGGCAAACTTTCCCGATACAGATTGGCTTTGCAGCCAAGGCCGTGATTGGTTTAAGCGCTATCAAGCAAAGGATGAATTGGCTTTAGTACTGATGGCGGACTCCCTTGAGGAGTTAATGCAAGAAGCTAAGGCGATGCGCGCTTATATTGAAAAGACGCAACAGACTCCTGCGCCAACTCCAGCCCAAACGCCAGCGACCAATCTAGTCTTTAAGACCCCGGCGGGCAGTTATTTTGCGGCCTCGCCCCTTGGTGATAAAGGCTTAACCTTTGTCTATCCAGGGGTTGGCACAGTTTATCCGAATATGTTCAGCGACTTACACGGCTATTTCCCTGAACTTTATCGCGAGCTTGAACGCGAAGGGAATTTAGCCGCCATGTTGCAGGCCGAGGCGATTTACCAAGGCGCTGCTTATGCGAAAACCGCAATTAATGTAAGCGTAAAAGATGCAGCAGAGATGAGCTTAAGTCAGCTTGCGATTAGCGGTGTTGGCGCGAGTTACCTATTTACTCAGCTGTTGACTCAAGTCTTTACTATCCAACCGCAACTCGCTCTGGGCTATTCCATGGGTGAAGCGGCCATGTGGGCAAGTTTGGATATCTGGCAAACGCCACATGCCCTGATTAACGCCACCCAAAACAGTGCCATCTTCAATCAGGAGATTTCAGGCCCACTGCTTGCGGTGCGCCGCGATTGGCAGTTGAGTGAAGATGCACCGCTAGTATGGAATAGCTTTTTAGTGCGAGCCTCTCGCGCCGAAATTAATGCCCTACTGGCTGATTTTCCACGGGTTTATCTAGCCATCGAACAGGGCGATACCTGTATTCTCGCGGGCTGCGAAGCAAGCTGCTTACAACTCCTTAAAAGGCTGAATAAGCGTGGCATTGCCAGCAATAAAGTCACCGCCATGCATACCCCGCCCTCGCAGTCACAGCACAGTGCTATCCAAGGGTTTTATACCTTGGGCTTAAAGGCGAATGCCTGTGAGACTCAGGTGCGTTTCATTAGCGCAGCGCAGCAAAGTACAGTCAGCATCGACAGCCAAAGCATTGCCAAGAGTATCGCCGACACCTTTTGTGCGCCGCTGAATTTTACCGCGCTGATTAACGCCGCGTATCAACAAGGTGCGCGCTTATTTGTTGAAGTGGGCGCCGATCGGCAAACCAGCACACTTATCGATAAAATCGGCCGCCAACTAGAGTTGGGCGCCGATGGCGTTCAAACACAGGAACAACCGATATTTGCCATGGCATGCAATGCCAAGGGCAGCGATACGATCACCAGTTTACTCAAATGCTTAGCTCAACTTATCAGCCATAGAGTGCCACTCTCCCTTGCGCCGCTAATGCCTCAATCGGCGGATAAGGCTACAGCAAAAACGATAGCGCCACATTCTGCCAGCGCATTAGGCCATTATTCAAACGTATTCCAAGAAGGAGAACCCCTTTGAGTTCTCAAATGCATGCTCACCCGACTCTGCAAGACAGCACCGCAGTGCCAAACGACCAGCGCCAAAGCTCAAAGGCGATGCCAAAGATTGCCATCGTCGGCCTTGCCGTCCAGTATCCCGATGCCGACACACCGGAGCAGTTTTGGCAAAATCTGCTGGATAAAAAAGATTCCCGCAGTCAAATCGATGCGGTCAAACTCAATGCCAATCCAGCGGATTACCAAGGTGTTCAAGGCCAAGCCGACCGTTTTTATTGCGACAAGGGCGGCTATATCCGCAACTTTCGTTTTGCCCCACAGGGTTATCAGTTGCCGCCAGCGGCCTTTGAAGGGCTCGATGAAAGCTTTTTATGGGCATTAGATTGCAGTAAAAAAGCCCTGCTGGATGCGGGTGTGGATTTAACGGCACCATTACTTGAGCGCACAGGGATTGTAATGGGCACGCTGTCGTTCCCGACCGCAAGCTCCAATGAATTGTTTTTACCGATTTACCATCAAGCGGTTGAAAAGGCATTAAAAACCAAGCTTAATCAACCCGAATTTGCCCTCGCGCCCTTCGCCAATGCGTCGATGGCGGGCACGCAACAAGCCGCCAATGGTGCCATTGCCCACACTGCGTCTAAATTGTTAAGTGATGCCCTCGGCCTTGGCGGCGCACAGCTCAGTCTCGACGCCGCCTGCGCCAGCTCAGTCTATGCCCTCAAATTGGCCTGCGATTATTTAACCACAGGCAAGGCCGATATGATGCTCGCAGGCGCGGTATCGGGCGCCGATCCCTTCTTTATCAATATGGGATTCTCGATTTTCCATGCCTATCCAGACCATGGAATTTCGGCACCTTTCGATAGCAATAGCAAAGGCTTATTCGCAGGCGAAGGCGCTGGCGTATTAGTGCTTAAGCGTTTAGAGGATGCCGAACGCGATGGCGATAATATCTATGCCGTGGTCAGTGGCATTGGTTTATCGAACGATGGCAAAGGCCAATTTGTCTTAAGCCCCAACAGTAAGGGTCAAGTACAAGCCTTCGAGCGCGCCTATGCCGCCGCCAACACCCACCCGAGCAATATCGAAGTGATTGAATGCCATGCTACCGGCACACCGCTGGGGGATAAGGTTGAGCTCACCTCGATGGAGCGTTTTTTCGAAGATAAACTCGGCGGCACTAAGGCGCCGCTGATAGGTTCGGCCAAATCCAACCTTGGGCATTTGCTCACCGCCGCCGGCATGCCTGGGATCATGAAAATGATCTTCGCCATGCGCTCAGGCCATCTACCGCCAAGTATCAATTTAACGGCGCCGATTTCATCACCTAAGGGGCTGTTTAGCGGTAATAATCTTCCCACACAGCGTCAGGCTTGGCCCGATAAAGCGGGCAACGATCGTCGCCATGCGGGGGTGTCTGTATTTGGCTTTGGTGGCTGTAATGCCCATCTGTTGTTGGAGTCCTATCAACCGACAGCGCACAGCGCCGAGAAGCAAGCCAACAAACCTGTTTATCAGCAGCAAGCATTAACCGTTATCGGCATGGCGTCGCACTTTGGGCCTTTGGCCTCCATCAATGCGCTGGATAAGGCTCTATTAGCTCAAACAAATGCCTTTATCCCGCTGCCCGCTAAGCGATGGAAAGGCTTAGATAAACACCCCGATATCCTTAACCAGTTTGGCCTAAATCGCGCGCCTCAAGGCGCCTATATCGAGCAGTTTGACTTCGACTTTTTGCGCTTTAAAGTGCCGCCCAATGAGGATGACAGGCTGATCTCCCAGCAGCTATTGCTGATCAAAGTCGCTGATGAGGCGATTCGCGATGCCAAGTTAACCGCTGGCAGCAAGGTCGCCGTGTTAGTGGCGATGGAAACCGAGCTTGAACTGCACCAATTCCGTGGCCGCGTGAATTTGCACACCCAACTTGCGGATAGCTTAACGCGACAAGGCGTTCACCTCTCCAATGATGAATACCTCGCCCTCGAGGCCATCGCCATGGACAGCGTGCTCGATGCCGCCAAGCTCAATCAATACACCAGCTTTATTGGCAATATTATGGCGTCGCGTATCGCCTCGCTGTGGGACTTTAATGGTCCGGCGTTTACCATCTCAGCCGCCGAACAATCGGTCGCTCGTTGTATCGATGTGGCGCAAAACCTACTGTCCCAAGAGACCCTCGATGGCGTAGTGATTGCCGCCGTGGATTTAAGCGGCAGTGCTGAACAGGTGATATTGAAAAACGCCGAGGTCGCCGTTGATCTCGATGCCAACAGCGCAAATCCACAGTGGAAGGTAGGTGAAGGCGCGGGCGCTATCGTGCTAACCAGCCAGCAAGCGAGCAACAGTTCTCAAAAGGGCTACGGGAACATTCTAGGTCAAGCATTTGGCACACATCATCAGCTGCCCAAGCTGCTTGATTCGCTGATAACCGAAACGGCTATCACCAATCCTTCAGTGCCCTCTACCATCCATATGGTTGAGCAATGTATTGCCCCAGAAGAACGACTGCCAGCGGAGCAGCTATTAGCGCAGCTTAATCTTATGGGGACGCCATGCAATCGAGTCGCCAATACCCTTGGGCATAACTTTGCCGCTGCGGGTATGGCCAGTCTTTTGAGTGCCCTGTTAAGCCTAAAAAACGGGTCTGCGGGTTCGGATAAAAGCGTCGATAAGCAGGCATTAATCTCTACTCAAAGCCAAGGAGTGAGCTCGCTGCTGCTGTTAAGCCAAACGGCAACGCAGGCGGCGCAACTAGAACTGCGCCTTGAGCAGGATTTAACCTTAAGTGAGCAAAAACATTTAATCAAACCCGTGACGCTCGGTGGCCGCGATATCTATCAACATATTGTGGATACGCCACTGCCCGCACTTGCCGCCATCCAAGGCAAAATGCGCCTGTTACAGCCTGTCGCACCACAGGCGACACAAACTGAGCCCACAGTTCAAGCAGCACTTGATTTCACGGCTGAAAACGCCACCCCATTTGCCACACCAACAGCAGTAGAGAGCGGTATGTCATCTAACGCACCACGCCAATATCTGGCGGAACCCTTGGCGCAGGATTGGGCGTCGCAGGATAGCGCGGCACTGTTACAAAACCAGCAACTGTTGCAAAACCAGCAATTGGCCCGCGAGGCGCACTTAGCCTTTTTACAAAGCCGTGAGCAAGGGCTCAAGCTGGCCGATGCGCTGTTAAAGGCGCAATTATCCCAGACGACACAAATGGGTTCTGTTACACCCCATGTTACCACCAGCGCCAATGCCGCTCCCGCGGCGCAACAAGCTGTATCAGTCCTAGAACTAAAATCAGAGTTAAAACCTGATCACGCAAATGTCGCTCCCTATACGCCACCCATTCCTGCGGATAAACCCTGCATTTGGAACTATCAGGATCTGGTGGAATACGCCGAGGGCGACATTGCCAAGGTCTTTGGCGCCGATTACGCCATTATCGATAGCTACACACGGCGCGTACGTCTGCCGACCTCAGATTATCTGCTGGTCTCGCGGGTGACTAAGCTCAACGCGCAAATGAACCGCTTTCAGCCGAGCACTATGACCACAGAGTATGACATCCCCGTGGATGCGCCCTTCTTGGTCGATGGCCAAATTCCTTGGGCGGTGGCCGTCGAATCGGGCCAGTGCGACTTGATGCTGATCAGCTACTTAGGTATCGATTTTGAAAACAAGGGCGAGCGCGTCTATCGCTTGCTCGACTGCACCCTCACCTTCCTTGGGGATCTGCCCCGCGGCGGTGATACCCTGCGCTACGATATCTCCATCAACCACTTTGCCCGCAATGGCGATACCCTGCTGTTTTTCTTCTCCTACGAATGCTTCGTGGGCGATAAGCTGATCCTCAAGATGGACGGCGGCTGCGCGGGATTCTTTAGCGATAAAGAACTGGCCGATGGCAAAGGGGTGATCCGCACCGAGGCCGAAATTAAGCAGCGCGAGCAAGCACAAATTGCACTGGCCAATGAATATGCCCGAAACGGCAATCAGCCACGCTTCGCGCCGCTACTTAACTGCGCGCAAACGGCCTTCAGCTATGGCCAAATCCATCGTCTACTGCGCGCCGACATTGGCGGCTGTTTCGGCGGTGAACATGCGGCCCATCAGGCGAAGTTTGGTCTCCAGCCTTCACTGTGCTTCGCCTCGGAAAAATTCCTGATGATCGAGCAAGTCAGCAAGCTCGAAGTGCATGGCGGCGCTTGGGGCTTAGGCTTGATTGAAGGTCACAAGCAATTAGCCCCCGACCATTGGTATTTCCCCTGCCATTTCAAGGGCGACCAAGTGATGGCCGGCTCCCTCATGGCCGAAGGTTGTGGTCAGTTACTGCAATTCTTTATGTTGCATATTGGTATGCACCTTGGTGTCACAAACGGTCGTTTCCAACCCCTTGAAAACGCATCGCAAAAAGTACGCTGCCGCGGTCAGGTATTGCCACAATCTGGCACACTCACCTATCGGATGGAGGTCACCGAAATTGGCATGAGCCCTCGCCCCTATGCCAAGGCAAATATCGATATTCTGCTCAATGGTAAAGTGGTGGTGGATTTCCAAAACCTCGGGGTGATGATTAAAGAAGAAGCGGATTGCACCCGCTATTCGCATAGCAGTTCTACGCAAAGCCATTCTTCGCAGAGTAGTGATACCCAAGCAGCAAATATCGGCAATCCAGCGGAACAAGCGCCGCTGATGGCACAAATTCCAGATGTTTCAGCTCCCGTAAATAAAGGCGTTGTGCCGCTTAAGCATGTGAGCGCGCCGATTGCGCCAGCAGGCTCTAAGTACGCCAACCGCGTGCCCGACACCCTGCCGTTTACGCCTTACCATTTGTTTGAGTTTGCCACTGGCGATATTGAAAACTGCTTCGGCCCCGATTTTAGTATTTACCGTGGCTTAATCCCGCCACGCACGCCCTGTGGCGATCTGCAACTCACTACCCGCGTGGTAGCCATTGACGGCAAACGTGGCGAGCTGAAAAAGCCATCCTCCTGTATTGCCGAGTATGAAGTGCCCAGCAACGCGTGGTATTACGCTAAAAACAGCCACCCGAGTGTGATGCCTTACTCTGTGCTGATGGAAATCTCATTGCAGCCCAATGGCTTTATCTCGGGTTATATGGGCACGACCTTAGGCTTCCCAGGGCAGGAGTTATTCTTCCGCAACCTCGACGGCAGTGGCAAGTTACTGCGCGAAGTGGATTTACGCAGTAAGACCATAGTCAACGATTCGCGCCTGCTGTCCACTGTGATTGCTGGCAGCAATATCATTCAAAACTTTAGTTTCGAACTGAGCTGCGATGGCGAGCCCTTCTACCGCGGTAATGCGGTTTTCGGTTACTTTAAGGCCGATGCGCTTAAAAACCAGTTGGGTATCGACAATGGTAAAATCACCCAAGCCTGGCACCTTGAGCACGGTATTAAAGCCGACAGCCAAATCAACCTGTTAGATAAAAACGGCCGCAGTTTCGTGGCGCCGCAGGGCAAGCCACACTACCGCCTCGCGGGTGGGCAGCTGAACTTTATCGACAAAGCTGAGATTGTAAAAACTGGCGGTAAGAAGGGACTGGGATACTTGTACGCCGAGCGCACCATTGACCCGAGCGATTGGTTCTTCCAGTTCCATTTCCATCAGGACCCTGTAATGCCAGGCTCCCTCGGCGTCGAAGCGATTATCGAATTACTGCAAACCTATGCCATAGACCAAGACCTAGGCTCAGGCTTCAATAATCCGAAATTTGGCCAAATTCTGTCAGAAATTAAATGGAAGTATCGCGGTCAAATTAATCCATTAAACAAACAGATGTCGCTAGATGTGCATATCACCAGCATTGAAGATAAAGACGGTAAACGCATCATCAAGGGCGATGCCAATCTGAGTAAGGATGGCCTGCGTATTTATGAGGTAACCGATATAGCAATCTGCATCGAAGAGGCATAGCGCTTGCGCGTAACTTGCAGCATTAGCCACAATTAGCTTAAGAATAATTGGTTTCAGAACAATAGACTGCCGCAGTGCAAGGGAATAGCCCCACTGCGGCAAACAAATTCAGGCCCCGAACACCTAAAAGTGAAAAGCCCAAATGACGAATACCACACTCGATAATAACGCTCTCGATAATAACAAGCTCAGTCCTTGGCCGTGGCAGGTTGATGAAGCCGCCATCAGTTTCGATATCGATTCCCTTGGCAAAAAGCTTAAAGATCTCAATCAAGCCTGCTACTTAATCAATCATGCCGAAAAAGGCCTAGGCATAACACAAAGCGCCAAGGTGGTGGGTCTTGCTGAACCACAACCCAGCAATGGTTTGCATCCTGTCAGCGCCTTCGCCCCCGCCCTTGGCACCCAAAGCTTGGGTGACAGTAATTTTCGCCGCGTGCATGGGGTGAAATACGCCTACTACGCTGGCGCCATGGCCAACGGTATCGCCTCGGAAGAGTTAGTTATCGCCTTAGGTCAGGCGGGCATTCTGTGCTCCTTTGGCGCGGCGGGGTTAATTCCGTCGCGCGTAGAAGCCGCGATTAAACGCATTCAAGCGGCATTGCCCAATGGCCCCTACGCCTTTAACCTCATTCACAGCCCGAGCGAGCCAGCGCTTGAGCGTGGCAGTGTCGAACTCTTCCTCAAGCATCAAGTGCGCACGGTTGAGGCCTCGGCCTTCTTGGGCTTAACACCGCAAATCGTCTATTACCGCGCAGCAGGCCTGAGTCGCGATGCCAACGGCGAGATTGTGATTGGCAACAAAGTGATAGCTAAAATCAGCCGCACCGAGGTGGCGACCAAGTTTATGGAGCCCGCCCCCGTTAAGATGCTGCAACAATTAGTGAACGAAGGGCTTATCAGCGAAGACCAAATGCTAATGGCGCAATCTGTGCCCATGGCCGATGACATTACCGCCGAAGCCGACTCAGGCGGCCACACCGACAATCGCCCTCTGGTCACGTTATTGCCGACCATTTTGGCGCTCAAAGATACCATTCAAGCCAAGTACCAATACAAAACGCCTATCCGTGTGGGCGCTGGTGGTGGTATCGGCACGCCTGATGCGGCGCTGGCGACCTTCAATATGGGCGCGGCCTATATTGTCACTGGCTCAATCAACCAAGCCTGTGTTGAGGCTGGGGCCAGCGAACATACCCGTAAATTACTCGCCACCACCGAAATGGCCGATGTGACTATGGCGCCCGCCGCCGATATGTTTGAAATGGGCGTTAAGTTACAAGTGGTTAAGCGCGGCACCCTATTCCCAATGCGCGCCAATAAACTCTACGAGATTTACACCCGCTACGACTCGATAGAGGCGATTCCACCAGAGGAAAGACAAAAGCTTGAAGAGCAAGTGTTTCGCGCCTCATTAGATGAGATTTGGGCTGGCACTGTGGCGCACTTTAATGAACGCGATCCTAAACAAATTGAGCGCGCGCTGGATAATCCAAAACGCAAAATGGCACTGATTTTCCGCTGGTATTTGGGTCTTTCGAGCCGTTGGTCAAACACGGGCGAAGTTGGCCGCGAAATGGATTACCAAATCTGGGCAGGCCCCGCCCTCGGCGCCTTTAATGCCTGGGCTAAAGGCAGTTATTTAGATGATTACCGCGAGCGCAACGCGGTCGATTTGGCGAAACATTTAATGCAAGGCGCGGCCTATCAAGCACGGATTAACCTGTTGTTATCCCAAGGGGTAAGTATTCCAGTCAGCCTGCAACGCTGGAAACCACTACAACGCTGCTAATTCGCATTGGTAAACCTTATTGAGCGGGTTAAGTGAACACTTAACCAGCTTTTTTACATTCATTTTTTGGGCTTAAAACCGATTGGAGTTCAGTTTCCGCTCTGCATTGTCACTTCAATGGCACGCCGTAAACCCATCCTAGGGACTCAACGGAAAAACCCCTTTTTCCGATGGCCCACTCTGTCACAGAACGTAGCGCGACAATGCTCACCTGCAACTGGCCTGTAAAATTACAGTTTATCGATTTTTAATATGCCATTTTTAAAGTTAGGCAAATAGAGAATGGAAACACACTGGCCATTTCGAATAAATGATTCGTGGTTTTTATTTGAAAAAAAGTAACTTGCAGTAACGTAGTCATTGTATGCAAAGCGTACACCCGATACCGAAAATGATTCCTCTCTGCTAGCGCTTTGGTTGACTTGATGCTCCTTTATACATCCAGAAATCAACTGTGTTTTATTTTCCAAAACGGATTGTTGAACTTGGTAAATGTCGAGATATGTAGAAAGAGTCGCGAAAAAACCGATTAGGATAAAGCTAAAACTCAGCACAAAAATAGTGCTTGGTCTTAAGTTAACGGTTTCCGAAAGGTGTTTTATGAAAGGCGTATATTTATAAGCAACAATAAATATAACAGCTGCAATGACAAAGCCAATTAGGCTAACGGGATCTGAACTGAAAGCTTCTATTTCGCTTACGAAGTAGGAGTTGCTTGAAGGAACTAACATATTATGAATGTGTGACTCCACGGTTCTAATAACATTGGTTTTGCAAAAAAATTAACTCTCACTTTTAAATCAACAACATAATGCCATTTCGACGTACCATCAAGCCATTATGCTGTTTCTCACAATATTCTCACTGCAACTCTTACCGAATCGCAGGTAAAAATTGCCTATCTCGCTTATATCAGCCATTACTCCTGCCAACACACCAATTAAAAATAACGTTAATAATCAGAATTTTAATCAACATCTTCAAAGTTGGCATTAAGCTCGCAATATCTCATTTGTGAGTTTATTGCGGGATTGAGTGATAACGGGATGTAAGACGTAACCTAGCTTATCCAACTCACCCAGCAACTAGCTCACTCGACGTAAACATGCAGAGTGAAGAATACAGAAAAACCGAAATAAGACAAAGGAGGTGGCTATGTTAGGTTGGACCTTAATGTTTCTGGTTGTGGCCATTATCGCCGGACTGTTTGGATTTACGGGGATCGCTGGCGCCGCAGCAGGAATCGCAAAGATTATTTTCTTCCTATTTATTGTATTACTTGTGATTTCCCTGCTGGTCAACGCCCTTAAGGGTAAGGCACCACGCGCTTAAATTGGATAAAAGGAGAATCGATATGAAACCTATGACCATGATTACCAATGCATTTTTAGCCTTATTATTAACCTTTGGACTGTCAGCCTGTAGCGACAACCATGCCGAGGACGCAGGCGAAAAAATCGATGAAGCCATCACTGATACCGGCAATGCAATTGAAGATGCCTGTGAAGAACTGAAAGAAGGCGTTAAAGCGAAAGATACCCGCTGCTAAAACGGATGACAGCGAGTAGTGAGTCCCACAAACGAGCCTATCAGGATAACCACAGTTCAATTGAGTACCACCGAGCCACTTTATCGCGACAGTCATTGGTTACGATAAAGTGGATTTTCCTGAGGTTCGCCGTTTATCGATGGAGGAGATGCCAATGCTGCGTAGGATCCACATTAAGTATTTCTACCTGTTCGGAGCGCTGTTATTTGGCTATCTCGCCGTAACGGGGCACTCCCCCATCCTCACCTTTATTTGGGCATGGACCAGCCTATCCCTCGCCCTTGTCGGCTCGGCCTATTGGTTTAACCTCGCCAGTATTTTTAGAAAACGTCAGGATGGCTCCATCCCTTGGTATATTCGTTGGGGCTTTATTCCATTTTTACTAGGATGCCGACTCTATAATCTCTGGGCGCGGCGCCGTGATAGCGTGCCTTCAATGCAAGCCATTGATAAATATCTGTGCTTGGGTAGCCGCTTAAGCGCTGCCGATTTACCTAAACTGAATCGTTATGGCATTAACGCTATTTTAGATGTCACCGCCGAATTCGACGGCCTCGATGTGTCCCTGTATGAAGAGCATATCGACTATCTTAATATCCCTATTCTTGATCACAGCGTACCGACTAGCGCCCAATTAAATCAGGCGATTAACTGGTTACATCGACAAGTACGTGCCCAAAAGCGGGTATTAATCCACTGTGCGCTCGGCCGCGGGCGCTCCGTAATGGTGCTGGCCGCTTATCTTGTATGCCGCCGCCCCGAACTCAGTTTTGCCGAGGTGCTGCTACAGATTAAAAGCATTCGTAAAACCGCAGGGTTAAATCGCTGGCAACTTAAAGCGCTGGAGCAAATGTACACTCAAGGGGAAATCAAACTGCATAAGCGCGCCTGGATTATCGCCAATCCCGTCTCTGGCGCGGGTAAATGGCAGAGCCATGGCGAACAAATTTGCACTGAACTGAAACGCTATTTTGAGGTGCAGTTAGCGCTCACAACACCAGAGATTAGCGCCCAAACCCAAGCAAAAAAAGCCCGGCTTCAGGGTGCCGATATCATCATCGCTTGCGGTGGCGATGGCACTGTTACTGAGGTCGCGGCGGAGATTATCGACACCGATATCACCTTAGGCATTATCCCCCTTGGCACCACTAATGCCCTATCACACGCCCTCTTTGGTTTAAGCAGTAAGCTCAATGCCGTCTCCCAAGCCCTTGATAATATTATCCAAGGCCAGACACAGACCATAGACACAGCGCGTTGCAATGAGCGACTGGTGTTACTGCTGGTCGGCATTGGGTTTGAACAGCAAATGATTGAGTCGGCGAGCCGCGAGCGTAAAAATGCTCTCGGCCAACTCGCCTACCTCGATGGTTTGTGGCGCGCGGTGAATACCGACACCAGCCTCGAGTTGCAGCTGACTTTAGATGACCAGGCCCCAATGACAGTGAAAACCCACAGCCTAGTGGTTGCCAATGCCGCGCCTTTTACCAGCTTACTCGCCCAAGGTAAGGGCGAACCCAATATGACCGATGGCTTGCTGGATATCACTTGGTTGGATTCAAATAATGAGCCGAATGAACAGCTTATCAGTCTGGCTGAACTGGCTTTTACCGGCTGGATTAAAGAGGCCGCCAATAGCGACTCTGCGCCCTCGGCCAACACGGGCAGCACGGGTAAAGTGAAACATGCCCATGCTAAAAGGGTGAAGATCAGCAGTCAGCCCGCATGCAAGTATGTGATTGATGGCGAGATTTGTGAGCCGGAGGAACTCAATATCGATATTCTGCCCGCCTCTTTGAAGGTGTTTGTGCCCTATCAAGCGCAAAATGCTGAACAGCAGTCAGAGCCCAAAATAAGCTAACACTTTTAAAATCAACTCTGAATCAAAAGCTGAATCAATGCATTAGCTTATTTTCAGGCATTTAATGTAGGTTACTACTTGGCGACGCTATTGCTAACGGAATCTTCGCTAACGGTATCAGCAACAACGGTTTGAGTATCTGACTCCTGCTCATATTTACTGAGCTTGTTATAGAGGGTTTTAACGCTGATCCCAAGCTGCTCGGCGGTGTCGGTCTTATTGCCCTGACTCGTTTCAAGCGCTTGGTAAATGGCGATTTTTTCCAGCTCCTCAAGGCGCATACCTTGGGGGATCACGACATTTTCCTCTGCAGTCGCCTCTTTATCCAAACTGGGCGTAAGCTGTAAATGCTCAGGGGTAATCTCATGGTCAGCCAGAATATAAGCGCGCTCGATAGAATGCTTTAACTCGCGCACATTCCCCGGCCAAGCGTGGGCCGCAATCGCCTCTAAACTTGAGGGCGAGAACACTTTGCTCTGTTTTTCCGCCGCATTGCGATAGGCCAGAAAATGCTTCGCAAGTCCGACAATATCTTCCCCACGCTCCCGCAATGGCGGCACTTGAATGGGGAAATGCGCTAAGCGAAAGTACAAATCTTCCCGCAGTTGTCCTTGCTCAATCGCCACTAAAGGATCGCGGTTTGTCGCCGCCACAATACGCACATTTGCCTTGAGCACCTTAGGGCTGCCGACGGGACGATATTCATTATTTTCGAGCACTCTTAACAGCTTAACTTGATGCTCTAGGGGCATTTCGGTGACTTCATCGAGAAATAAGGTGCCGCCTTCGGCCTGCTCAAATACCCCTTGATGATCGCGATTCGCGCCAGTGAAAGAGCCTTTTACATGGCCGAAGAGTTCACTATCAACCAATTCTGGGCTCAAGGCGCCGCAGTTAATCGCAATATAGGGCTTATTCACCCGCGGGCTGGCTAAGTGAATGGTATTGGCGACCAGTTCTTTACCCGCGCCACTCTCACCGATAATCAACACATTGCTCTCTGCGGCCGACACGCGGCGGATAGTGCGATACAAACGGTGCATAGGTAATGAGGAACCCACCAGCAGACCATATTGGTCTAATTCGCTGGCAAAGGGACGAATGCGCGTCGAAGTATTGGCAACCAAATGCTGGGCAAAATCGGCTAAGGTTTCGCACAGCAACGACATATCGATGGGCTTACGGAAATGGTAGCCCGCGTATTTGGATAAGAGTTTATCGAGGTGAGGATTCGGCAGGCCATCGGAGAGGAAAATAAACTCCACATCCGCAATGGCGCTGGACTCGAGTAAGGCTAAGTAATCTTCACGGCTTAGACGGGGCAGCTCAATGATCGCCACATCGATACGATTGGCCTCCAGCTGACTAATCCAAGATAAATCATCGGTACTGCGTAGCTTGTTGTAGGTCTGCGCGCCCTCGAGCTGTACTAATGCCTGCTCGGTCTCGAAGTCCTGTAGATGATAGAAAAGCGTTGGTCGGATCATCTTGTGCCACTCCCTGTGAATGAAGCACCACTGTATGCCAGCCGTGAAATTTTAACAATCTCAACGGTAAGAGTTGCCGATAATAAGCAGCCCACTAGCGACAATGGATAAATATGATCAGTTAAATCAAGTCATTAACTTATCATTAAAAAGTGAACGAAATATGCATAGCAGCTGAATGAAGCTGATATTTCCATAAAAACTTGGGCAATCCGTGTCGGCGGAGCAGCCCAAACTACCACAGGAGGTCGTTATGACGTCTAATGTTGCGCAACATCAGACCGAGCTGAGCGCCGATATTAAGCTGGTTAATGAGTTAATCGAGCTGACGCAAACCGGCGTGGATTTTTATACTCGGGCCAATACCACTGTCGATGACTACAGCCTAAAACGCATTTTTATTGCCCAAATCAAGACGTATCAAGGGATGCAGGCGCGATTTAAGCAACTGCTCGCCCAAAAATTACAACAAATGGGCCAGCATTCGGTGCCGCCGTCGCAGACTCGGCCCTATGCCGATGTCGATGCTTTACTTATTAAACAGCAACTCGCCGATGCCCTCGCCGTGCTCTGCGAGCTTGAGCGTCAGCGCCTTAATCACCTCAAACAGTTAATTAAAAAGGCCAATCACCCAAGGTTAATCAGTCAATTGGCCGAGGATATTGCCTGGCTACAAATCCATTTAGATACCCTACACCTGCGTAGCCAAGCCCTGTAAGACAGCAATGCCATCCAATAACGCGGCCAACTTAGCCGCGTTTTTGTTGCCTGCGATCTATTTGAGCTTAACGCCTATCCCACTTAAGCCAAACCGCTTAATCACCCTCGGTAATATTTACATTTTGTCGGTAAAAAGCGCCGAGCTTGCTTTTGGATTAAACAGTCGAAACGAGCCGAAAACAAATATAATTATCTTAAAATCAATCAGATAAAAATATTGGCACGATTCACGCTTTAGTCCCTTCGAGATAACAACGGAGGATATCATTATGAAAAACACGACAACTTTAGCCTTAACCACCTTACTTGTCGGTTCTATCAGCTTAAATGTGACCGCCGCACAGGATTGGAAAGACGATGCCAAAGATGCTTGGCTCGATGGCAAGGCCGAAACGACTTTGTTGCTTAATACTAACCTCAACTCCTTTGACATTATGACCGACGTGAAAAACGGCCATGTGACCTTAACCGGTAAAGTGGAAAGCAGTGTCGATAAGGCGCTCGCAGCGGAGCTGATCAAAAGCTTGGATGGGGTAAAAGGGGTTGAAAACAAATTAACCGTGATGAATGAAAACGAGAGCACCAGTGAGGTAGTGAAGACCTTAACCGACTCTAAGGTCGCAACGGTCGTAAAAACCCGCCTGTTGTTCTCGACCGACGTTTCGGGCACCCAAATTAATGTAGACGTTGCCGATGGCGTAGTGACCTTACAGGGTGAAGTGGCCAGCGATGCCGAGCGTCAATTAGCACTGACCATTGCCAAAAATACCGATGATGTGAAAAAGGTCGTCGATAAGATCAAAGTCAAAACCTCATAATGGTCTTAACATTCAGCCCTTGCTAATTCAGCTCTAGATACTCTTGATAACTCAGCTGTTGGTATTAGTCACTCGGGCAAAAACCACAAAACCAGCTTCGGCTGGTTTTGTTTTATCGGCGCGATGTTATGTTAATCATGCCTTAGGCTTCCTATTCAAGGCAGAAGCTAAATTCATAAAAATGTTGACCGTTTTCAATGCTTATCGCCATCGTACCATATAGCCCTGTGAGTTCACCCGCGCCAGAATGGGGGACGACCTCAAGGTGTAAGCGGTTTTGACCATCGGTCATAATGCCAAAATGTTGCAGCACAAAACTGCCCTGTCTGCCGCACAGTTTACCCACGACTTGTTCAATCGCCACATAACCCGCTGAGCCTTTTACCGCGGTCATGGCACTAAGCATTTCGCCTTGGCTGCGGGCCTCTAGCTCACCATAAAAGGTTTTATCTAAAGTCATTCTGCCCAAGTTCACACCGCCCACACCTGTGGCATAGGCATTCTCGGGATTGAGCTTAACATCAAATTTGCCTGTGACTTTGGTCATTTCCATAACACGCTCCTTGTTTTAATTTTATGCTTTATGCCAAAACCTTCGCTTTCCGGCCGCTAGATGAAATAAATACCTCAGCCGCAGCTGAGGTAAAATTAACTTAGCATAAGCCCCGCTCTAAACCTAATGCAGCGCTTTGATTTCTGATTCACTGACACCGATTTTAAGGGTTTTAATTACAGTTGGCGGTGTTGTCATGGGTTGTTCAGCCGCCCTCTCACGGTAAGTAACAGCTACTTTAAATGGGGATTCAAAGGGATAAACAGGTTCAATATTATCGACCTCAATACGATCGCCAATAAATACACTGCCTAAGTGCTGCACACGATTTTGGCCATAATCTAGGCTAAACAAGCCGAGATACCAGAACACACCTGAACCTTGGTTAGTCACAATAAAAGGCGCCACAAAGGGCATGGTTTGCTGCTGTGGATCATCCTGTAATGGCGCATCACTTTGGGTATCAGGCTCTAAAGCGGGGTCAAAATTAAGCGGAGTAACTCGTAAATAATCTAATAACACTCGGCCTTTAGCCTCGCCATCCTGATAATCCCCAATAGCAAACTCCGTTTGTTTAACGTTAATAAAGTGGGTTAACACTACGGCTTTGTGGCTGTCCGGTAAGCTCACTTCAAATTTATTAGCGGTATTTAAACTAAACAGCTTAAGCATCACTTCCGAGGCATTAGCAACGGGCTTGACTTCACTGGGTACCACAGATTCAAGCGCATCTTCACTGCTTAATAATATGGCTTCTTGGGCTTTTGCCTTAGCATCAGCCTGCGCCATGGCCTCATCGTATTGCAACACTTGGCCATCTTCCATGACCATGTAAATATCATCATTGGTCATGTTAAAGCGATAAACTCCCACGGCAAGAATACTCAGCACTAGGACTGTCGCCGCGATGGTGACTTTAACAAACATACTCATTTTCTCCCCCAATAGCCTAAGTGCTGTATCATTTGCGCTGATGGCAAAACCAGCCTTGCTGATAGCATCAAAAAATCGCTCTTTCTACAAGGCCAAAATCGCATATTTTTGCTTTAGTCAGCACAAGTTCAGCAAGTTAACCCATGCTGGCATATATATGATTCAGCCTTTTCATTAATGTTCGCAATCGGGCTATAATTCCTTGGCTTAAACGACACCAGCAGTCTTGAACAACGATCGAGTATTAAGGATTTAATTGCCAATGACCAATGCCTCTACTAGCCCATTTGCCGTGTTAAACCAAACCACGGCACACTCGTTTAATGAACAAAAAAACTTAATTAAGCGCGTCTTTAAGGGCAAACCAGTGCAATGTCCAAGCTGCAATCAAACCCTCAAAGTCATCTTGCCGGAGACAGCTAAAGCCGAACAGGCAGCAGGTATTTTCTGCCCCAAAGGCTGTACCGATATCGAGCTAGACATGGAGGCCGTAGCAGGTATCTAAGCCTTCCTTTTGGATGAGTGCAATTGTCCACGAAAATAATGGCGATAATATCCCACTAAATTGCTGCCAATAAACAACATTTCCATTAAGACCGCCACTGGCGAGCCTACTAAGATATTGTGGACTAACCAAAAACTGGTGCCGACTATCATCAGTAGCCGCAAGTCTTTATCACGTTGACAAAATGCCGCACGGGTTTGAAATAGTGTACCGATACAACTGATCACACTCACAAGCCCGCTGAAGGTCAAGCTACTCATCAGTACCGCTGCCCCGCTAAAACCCCACATGGCCTTTTTAGACGTAGTAAAAATACTGGTGAGATAACGCACTGTGGCAATCCCCATCAATCCCGCCGCAGTCCATTGTGCTAAAAAGCAAAAGTGGATTGAAATCAAGATCCCCGACATAAATAAGCAAGCGACAATGCGTTCGCGCGCTTTAAATTGAAACGATATCACGTCAAATACGATGGCAATGGCCACCAACAATTGCGACAGAGTAAAAGCATCCACAATAGGCTCCTTAAAAGTTCGGTATAGGCTTAGACGTCGCCCAACAACAAACGGATTTGCTTGGATTAGCAATCGCTAAGGAGCATGAAGGGAATCACTTTTAGGCGCATTAACTTAAGTTAATTGGCAGGCAATTTTACGGCGAATCTTGTAAACGTTTACGGATACGCGACAAGCTAATGGCGGTAATACCAATATAATTAGCCAGTTGGGCATGGGTTAAGCGCTCAACCCAGAGGGGAAAATATTCGAATAAATGTAAGTAACGCTGCTCTGGCGTATTGAGGAGTAAAAAGGCTTCTTTTTGTTCTTTATACAATAACTGCTGTTTAAGTAGCGCAAGTTGTACCTGTTGCATAAATGGCTCATTTAGCACAGCAAGTGGTATTTGCACTAACCTGCAAGCACCGACGGTTTCTAACTGATAGGGCGCAACATCCTGCTTTAGCCAGCTGCTATATAAGAAACAAAGCTCTCCTTCGAAGTAAAACTCCTTGCAGCGCTCACTCCCCTCTTGTGTATAGTGGCAAGCACGCACTATGCCATCCACCACAAAGTAGGCAAAGGTTTGGTGCTCGCCTTGGGGTAATAAGCACTCCCCGGGCTGACATGAAAGCGCCCTTGCTTGGGTAAGCAGCGCTAAGTGATCAGGCTCAGCCCCTAAAGCGAGCAAATATTGCCAAAGGGGTTTGATTGCCTGCTCAGTTGCCTTAAGCGTATCTGGTGATAGCGTCGTCATTGCTGATTACTGGCTTTGCCATTCATTTTCGACCAAGGGCGCTTGGTGTGACGCATCCTTTAATCCTAAGGTCACCTTAAAGACGCGATTCGGTGGAATGATGCCGACGCCTTTTGGGGTGCCCGTCATCACAATGTCGCCATCTTCTAAACGAGTAAAGCGTTGCAACTCCGACAAAATAGTTTGCGGCGGATAGATCATTAAATCAATATCGCCTTCTTGGGTTAACACCCCATCAATACTTAAGCTAAATTGAAATTGCGCGCTCGGATCATCAATCGCAACAAAAGGGCTAAAAAGCGCTGCACCATCAAAGGCTTTGGCTTTTTCCCACGGTAATCCCTTGGCCTTAAGTTTGCTTTGTAGTTCCCGCTTAGTCAGATCCAGCCCCACACCCACATGGCTAAAGCGCCCCTGCTGATACAAAAAACACAGCTCGGTTTCATAGTGCAGCGTCTCACCAAGGTGCTGAGAATATAATTGAGTACTGATGGCCGAATTAGGCTTAAAAAACACCACCATATCATCGGGGATTTCATTGCCAAGCTCATGGATATGGTCAACATAATTACGCCCAATACAAAGGATTTTGCTGGGAGCAATAGCCTTATTTTCTAACATCACCGTTTTCATTAATGCTCCTTTAAACATCAGCGGGACAACATAATTATCCAAGCCTTCTTCGTTAAGACTTTACTCTGACAACTCTCTGCTACACTTATTTTTATACCCCAATAAAAACAAGCAACTAAGTACTTGTACTACGGCGTATTCTTCCCTTGTCCACGCGATGTTATCGCCTTATTTGGCTGACATCATAGACGAAAAGGTCGATGACTCAATGTTAACACTCAGTATCAAGCAAAAAATGCTCTTAAGCTTCAGTGCAATTGGTATCCTGCTCTTAGCTGGTAATAGCTTCTTCTACTATTCGCTCTATCAAGTTCAAATCAGTTATAGCAATATCGAGACACTCGCCATACCAGTTCAGAAGCAAAGCAATAACTTACAACTTGTGCTCGTTAAAATGTCGCGCCTTGCAACTTTAGCCCATAGCCAAAATGACACCGCAGAGCTCATGCAAAGCCAAAAAGGATTCAATGCGCTAGAGCATAAATATCAAAGTATTGAAAACGAGCTGAAACAGATGGTTAGCGACCAACCCCAGATGCAAGCATCACTGAATGAAGCTCAAAAACGCTACCAAGCCTACCAGCAACAAAGCCAAGATATGTTTAGCGCTAAGCTGGCGAACGAACAAGCAAAACAACATTATCAAACACTTTTTAATCAGTTTATTGAGGCAAAAACGCAAGCAAGTAATGCAATGATCGATTTAGAAACGATCTCATTGCCCGATAATCCGGCACTTTTGGAGGAGATAATCGGAACAGGAACCCGCATTGACGATATGCTTTACACATTAACCAACACAATGTCAGAGCTAACGCATGCTCAGGATTCTCATTCTATAAACTCGCATAAACAGGATATAGCCCTATTGTTAGGGAATCTAAGTACTAACTTTACCTTTTTAAAACAACAAGCTTCGGGGATAAATACCCTAGGATTGCTGGAGATTTTTGAGCAACAAGCCACCATATTCAATCGGTTACTTTCAACCCCAGGCGAGCTATATCTGGCACAACAGCAAGTGGTTGATAATCACACTCAAGCAGAACAGCATTTTAAAAATACGGAACAAGAATTTAATGCCAATACCCTTGCGTTAGATAAATTATTAGCCCTAGCTGACAGACGTTTTAGTCTGTTGCAAAACATTGCAAATGACGATATTCAACGCGGTCAAACATTGGCCATTGTACTAGCAGCCATGTTTGTGTTTATGGTCAGTTCAATATCCTTCTTTACCCTAAGGGCCATGTTAGTACCACTCACCTTGGCAAATAGTGCGCTGGCAAACATTGCAAGGGGAGACTTATCCAAGAGAATACCTAAACGTCACAACGATGAATTTGGGGTACTTATTGATAATATGAATACTCTTTGTGATGATCTGGCTAAATTATTAACCCATATCAGCAATGACGCCCACTCTTTAGATAATTCAGCCACACAAACACATCAGCAAGGTCAAGGCATCGCTAATGCAGCTACCGCACAAATTGAGCGCATCAATGGCACGAAAGCCTTAACAGAACAAATGTTTACTAGCTCTAACCTTGTTGCTGAACAAGCCAGTAGTTCGGCAACACAAATCACCCAAGCATCGAAACATAGCCAACAAGCACAGCTTATTGCCGCCGATAATCAAGCCAAAATAGCGGAGTTAAGCACAAAGCTAAGTGATTCTGTCGCTATCATGTCGCGCCTTAGTGCACACAGCCACAATATTGGTGGGATTCTCACCACCATTAGTAGCATTGCAGAACAAACTAACCTACTCGCCCTCAATGCCGCCATCGAAGCCGCAAGGGCTGGCGAACATGGTCGAGGTTTTGCGGTCGTTGCCGATGAAGTACGCTCATTAGCCTCAAGGACACAAGCCTCAACCGCCGAAATCCAACAGATGATCTTAGCGTTACAGCAGGAAACTACCACGGCCTCAACGGCCATAAGCTCAGGGCAAACACAAGCCAACGACTGTGTGGAGCAAAGTAAAACACTACACCATGCCATAGCACAGATTGAAGTCACACTCAGTGCCATTAATGAGATGAGTTTACAAATTACCCAAGCAGCCCACCAACAACTCGATTACAGTCGACATATTGAGTCCAGTATGGGAGAAGTCGCCTTCGCGGCAGATCAAAATGCCCATGAGGCAATGGATATGGCAAAACGCAGTGACCAAGTGACTCAGTTAGCCCACTCGCTCACTCGCTCTGTCGAACGCTTTACACTGTAGCAATAAGCGCATTGATACTTATATGGCTAAATGTATCAGAGCCGAGATAACCACATAAAAACAACAGCCATCAGTAAACTGATGGCTGCTTTTTTAGCAAATACTGGCAGAATAACAGCCTAAGCATATTCCATTAAAAACTCATCGAGTTGCTCGTTAGCAATTTCGATCTCATCGCCTTCGAACTGCGCAATATGAAACATGCCCTCGCCTTCGTTGGTCACGGGTATATTGCTGATCCCGATGATAATGCCATCGGTTGGCGCGCGAATGGCTACGCTATCACCGCCATGCGGACTCACAATATGGGCGATAATGTATCCCTTGTTAACCCGCTGCCCGAGTTTAAGCTTCATATTCACCAAACCATCGGACTCACTGCGGATCCAATAGCTGCGTATCGCACTGACACTCGCGATCTTGTTACTGACTCGCCCCTTAAGCATACCAAGGCTACGCATCACATTGAGCACGCCCTTAAGACCCGACTCAATTGCAAGCTCACTAAAGCGCAGCGCCTCGCCCGCCTCATACAAAATACAGGGAATGCCCTGCTGATTCGCATAGCCGCGCATCGACACGCTACGCGCCTTAGAGTGCATAATAAGCGGTGCGCCAAAGGCATTCGCCATGGCTAACATAGTTTCATCACCGGTATCGCAACGGATTTGCGGTAAGTTATCTCTATGGATAGCCCCCGTATGCAAATCAATCACATGGGTGGCATGGACTAATAACTGAGTAGCAAACAGGTTGGCTAACCGGCTTGCCAACGTCCCTTTACTGGAGCCTGGGAAGCAACGGTTGAGATCGCGCCTATCGGGTAAATAACGGGATTGTTGAATAAAACCAAACACATTGACTATGGGCACAACAATCAGGGTGCCGGCTAAATTTTTAGGGTTAACCCGTCCAAGTAACCGCCGACAGATCTCAATACCATTGAGCTCATCGCCATGGATAGCAGCACAGACCAAGAGTGTCGGCCCAGGTTTGAGGCCGTGAAAGACTTCGACATGAATATCGAGTTGGGTATCGGTATAAAGCTTGGCAGCGGGTAATTTAATCCCCATTTGCGTACCCGCAATGACTCGTTTGCCTTCAATCTCAAACGCTTCGCGTTTTTTAACCATGGTCACTCCCTGATCTGCATCGCGCTGTATGTGATAACTCTAGTATTAAGCCTTAACACGCCCAAGCTATTATTCGCCTTCAAACTGGGTTAACCAGTGTTTTAAAATTTGCTGCAATGCCACACGCTCAGCAGTCGGGACCCCCGATAATAGCGCGCTCTGACATTGGATATGTTTGGGGAGCGCAGCCTCAATCAGTGCTTTACCTGCCGAAGTGAGCGAAACATGCACAGCGCGGCGATCTTCCTTACAGTGCTCACGGGCAATCAAGCCTTTATTTTCCAGCCGGTCTAAACGACTGGTCATAGCGCCTGAACTTAACATCATGCTTTGATACAGCTGCGAAGGCGATAAAGTATAAGGCTTACCTGAGCGTCTGAGTGTCGCGAGCACATCAAACTCCCCCTGACCTAAGCCAAATTCGCCGTGGCATAAGGCGATAGCGTTTTCCATATATTTGGTCAGCCTTGCGATGCGCCCTAACACCGCCATGGGGACTAAATCCTCTGTTACCCCTTCAGCCCGCCACTGGCCGAGGATTTTATCTAATCCATCTTCAACTGAAGCCGACATTTGCTTTGCGTCGAGTAGTTGCGAGTCGTTTGCCATAGGTTTATCTCTATATAAAGATTCTTCACATGCTAACCATTTTATCGCCTAATTTAATGATTTGTATATGTGGCTACTTTTAGTGGGTAGATAAGAGTAAATTCTGCATAAAAAAACCGCCCAATTTATGCAAATTGGGCGGTTTTACGTTCAAGCAAGTTTAAGCGAAATGACTTAAGACTTTTTCACAAAACAGGTCAGGATCACAATGCGAGTACCATTCACACGACCTTCGATATGCTCTGGATTGTTGGTCAACGAAATATTGCGTACTGCGGTGCCACGTTTTGCCACAAAGCTGGTACCTTTGACGTTAAGATCTTTAATGATGACCACGGTATCTCCGGCGTTAAGCACGGCACCGTTGCTGTCTAAAGTCGGTGGCGTATCATCACTGGCGGCAGCGGCTTCGGCATCACCCCAAGCGCGTAAATCATCTTCAAGATACAACATATCGAGCAGATCCTGCGCCCAGCTTTCACCGCTTAAGCGTTTCAGCATGCGATATGACATCACTTGAACCGCAGGGACTTGGCTCCACATGCTGTCGTTCAGACAACGCCAGTGGTTCATGTCCATAGTATCCGGCGCTGCAATTTGGCTACTGCAATTTTCACAAATCATAATCTCGTTTTCATGACCATCGGAAGCCGGTAAGTCATAAATAGAGAGTTCGACGTCACTTGCGCAGAGTTCACATTTGCCGCCACAGCGAGTTAGCAATTCATTTTCAGTCATTTTTTCTGTCTACATGCGTAATAAAACGCGGATTATGCCATAAATTGGCTTTTCACGGCAGGGGGGAAGGCAAGATAACCCTATTTTTTATATGAGTTATCTGTTTATTCACCCTTGGAATTGCCATTTAATCCTTAAAATTCATAAGCTAAACTGAGTCTGATATCTCGCCCCGACGCGGGGATGCCATCCGACAGAAACGGCGTCACCTGCTGATTTGTGAGATTTTTTGCCATTCAATATACGCATATTCCCTTTAGCGCCTCTTGGATATGAAAGGTTAACTATATATTTTTAAATAAGTTATTTTCACTTGAAGATTCAGCATTCAAAATATCACCTTCAGGCACATTATCCTGCGCATCGTACTAAGTCCCTTGCTAAGCGACTAAATCGGTTCAGCTACTCGCTGCCCAATAGCCAGAGAGGAATTATTGACTAAGTACTTGTTCTGACCTTGGCAGTCTTTTAGTAACCCACAATGTTCTGCTTGTAACCAAGAGATGGCTAAATCACAAACAGATTGAAAAGGTAGTAAAAAACCATAAGAATGACACGTTAATAATGCACACTTGCTGCCGTGAAGCCGATTAAATGGTTTTCTTTCAAGCACATCACAGGTTTTATCGACATGACTAAGCTAACCACTCCACCTCAGACTGAAGGCACATTTACCGCTGCCAGCTTAGATTTTCTCAAACGGCTTTCGCTCAATAACTCCCGCGACTGGTTTAAAGCTCATCAGGATGAATATGAAGATAACGTCAGAACGCCCGCACTGCGTTTTATCGAAAAAATTCAGCCTCATATTATTGCGATTTCACCAAGATTGACCGCGGTAGCCAAAAAAGTCGGTGGCAGCTTAATGCGCCCGCAGCGCGATAGCCGTTTTAGCAACGATAAGACACCCTACAAGACCAATGTGGGGATCCAGTTTCGGCATTTTCAGGGCAAAGATGTGCATGCGCCGGGGCTGTATTTACACATTGCCGAAGACGGTTGTTTTATTGCCGCGGGTATTTGGCACCCCGAGTCGAAGGCGCTCAATGCGATTCGGACTTGTATTGATGAAAATCCCAATGGCTACAAAAAGGCGCTGCAAACCTTAATAGACCATGGATTTATGATGGATGGTGATAGCTTGACTCGCCCGCCAAAGGGATTCGATAAACACCACCCCATGCTAACCGAGCTCAAACGTAAGGACTTTATCGCGCTAAAGCCAGTCCCCTTTGAACGGCTCTGCCAAGCCGATGCCGCCCGCTACTGCGCCGAACAATTCGCCCACTGTAGCCAATTAATGGCCTACTTGTGCTTTGCCCTCGAGTTGGACTTTTAAGTTTCTGTATAAGTGGTTGCATCAGTTTTGCGGTTCACGAGGCCAAGCATTGACTTGGTCTCATACTTATCGGTTTAACCTACGCCCTATTTCACATAGACGGGCTTAAGTGGCGTCAGCGCGAGACTCTTAAGATATTCGCTTAATACCGTAAATGCATTATCCAACAGGGTGTATTCCTTCGCCTTACCTAACACTCTAATCCCTTGTAATTGAAGCACTAAAAAAGCCGCTAGCGACTCAGGCTGAACCGATTGAGATAACTCACCCTGTCGCTGACTGTAGCGTAAAACATCGGTAAAGTTAATCTGCAACTGGGCAAATAAGCGCTGGCACTCTTGCTGCACGCAGTCATCATCGAGACATTTTTCTAATACTGCATTCTGCATAAAGCAGCCATACTCTTGCTCGCGCTGCAAGGCCACAAATCGCGCTAAATAGGTCAAGATCTCATTCAATCCCGCCTGTGCATGCAGGATTTTCTCCTTTGCCCCAAAGGAATAATGGTCAAGATAAAAACGTAAACATTCACGATATAAACTCTGTTTATCACCAAAACTGTTATACAAGCTGAAGCGATTAATCCCTAAGTGTTCGACCAGATCGGCAATCGATGTCTCGGCAAATCCCTTCTGCCAAAATAGCTCCATCGCCTGAATGAGCTTTTCTTGTCTATCAAAATTACAACTGCGTGCCATGGTTCAAACCTACATTGATGCCTGTATTAAACGGAGTGCATACGGCAAAACATTCTTGACTGACCGTTTAGATATGGCGTAAATTTTATCCTAACCGATCGTTCCGTTAAAGCTCTATTTAGCCAAACTTAAAGATTAACAGAAGGAAAGAGCATGAAGCTTTATGAATTAGCCCCTACGCCAAGCGCAAGACGCGTGAGTATTTTCCTCGCCGAAAAAGGCATCGATATCCCACGTGTGAATGTTGATATTCGCGGCGGTGAAAATCTCAGCCCTGAATTTAAAGCCAAAAGCTTAAACGGACGCATTCCACTGCTCGAACTCGATGATGGTAGCTACCTATGTGAATCCGTGGCTATTTGCCGCTATTTAGAAGAAATCCATCCCAGTGAAACGTCACTATTTGGTAACAGCCCGCTAGAGCGTGCCAAAGTAGAAATGTGGCAACGTATCATTGAATTACAAGGTCTGATGGTCGGCTTTCAAGCCTTTAGAAACCTAACGGGTATCTATAAAGATAGAGAAAATTGCGTCGAAGCCTGGGGCGCAGAATCACGCCAACGGGTCATTGACTTCCTGCCGACCTTAGACCAACAATTAGCCAAATCAAGTTATGTTGCGGGCGATAACTTTACGATTGCCGACATTTCTGCATACGTTTTTATTAGCTTTATTAAAAACTTAGATATTATGGTGGATGACACCCTGCCCCATATTCAGGCATGGTTTGCGACAGTGGCCCAGCGCCCCGCAATAGTGTCGCTTACCCCAAAAAACTAGCAGCGATGCCCGTTGGGCACCCAAGTTAAGCATTAACCAGTTAAGACTTAAGGGATGACTATGATTGATTTATATACCGCCGCGACCCCGAACGGCTTTAAAATTTCCATCGCGCTTGAAGAAATGGGTCTCGACTATCGAGTGCATAAATTAGATTTCAATACCAACGAACAGAAGCAGCCTGAGTTTCTGGCCATTAACCCTAATGGCCGTATTCCAGCCATTATCGACCGAGATAACGAGGACTTTGTGGTGTTCGAGTCTGGCGCAATTCTTCTGTATCTGGCAGAAAAAACGGGTAAGTTCTTACCAGCCGATCCTAAAAAGCGCTCACAGGTCATTCAGTGGCTCATGTTCCAAATGAGCGGTGTTGGCCCGATGATGGGTCAAGCTAACGTGTTTTACCGTTACTTCCCTGAAAAAATCCCCGCGGCCATTGAACGTTACCAAAAAGAAGGCAGACGTTTGTTTGAGGTGATGAACACCCAGTTAGCCAAGCATCAGTATCTGGCCGGTGATGAGTACACCATTGCTGATATCGCGACTTGGCCCTGGGTGCGCATCCATGAATGGAGCGGCATCAACATGGAAGGACTCACTCACTTACAACGTTGGTTAGATGAGTTAGCCCTTAGGCCTGCTTGCCAAAAAGGCATAGTGACACCTCCGCCTTCGGTATTGAGTGATGAAGAGCGTGCTAAACAAATCCAGAAGATGGTGACTAAGTAAGTCATCCTTTCCTCACGCGCGCATTCGTTTTTCTCCATCAAGCCCCAACTCTGCATTGGGGCTTTTTTACTGCTAGCGATGCGCAAAACTGCTACACTCTGCGCCACTTATTGATTTGCTTGGCCATATTCATCCCATCGGATGGATGTCACTCGGCCGATCCACTTTTCAGGCTAACTTTATGGGCAATCCAAACGGCTTATCATCTACCACTATTCACTCTGCATTTAATATCGAACCGCAAACGCCCGCGCAAAAACGCGCGATGAGCTATGCCAATACCATTAAGTTATTGTTCGATGAGATTTTAAATACCAAGCAACCCGCCGACCGAGTGCTCGCGAACTACTTTAGGGAACATAAAAAGCACGGCTCTAAGGATCGCAAGGTCATCCGCGAATCCTTATTTAGCCTGTTCCGTTGGTGGGGCTGGTTTAAAGCCACGGCCGATCATCAGCAGGCGGATCACTTTTTTGCAATGCTGAGCGCGAGCGCCTTAATCGAAGCCCATCCATGGCAAGATATTGCCCAAGCCTGGCATGAGCTCGCCCAATCGCCGGCTGATTATCAACAGCTTCAATCCCTTAGCGTTAATAGCTTAACGGATAAATTGGCACTGGTACGGCAGCAATTTCCCGAAGCGTCCTTCGAACTCGCGGATTTATTGCCTGAATGGTTTTGGCAGGTCTGCCCAATTGCCCCAGAGCTGCGCCCAAATCTCATCGAAGCTATGTCTAGCCGGCCACCGATTTGGGGACGTGCACAGGGAATCAACAGCCAAACAGCTGTTAAGCAACTACAAGCGCTAGAGATTGATGCGAGTCTCAGCCCCTATTTTGAAGATGCCATAAACCTTGGCACTAAGAGCATGAATCTCAATGAAATATCACTCTATAAAGAGGGCAAAATTGAGATCCAGGATTTAGCTTCGCAAGTGATAGGTCAAATTTGTGCACCAGAGCCTTGGCAACACTGGTGGGATGCCTGCAGCGGCGCAGGCGGAAAAACCCTGCAATTGCGCGCACTGATGCAAACTGCCGCAGCTAAGCAGCACAGTCCGTTTGTCGGCTCAATTGTGTCATCAGATATTCGCGCCCACGCCTTAGAAGAACTCAGCAAACGCGCCCAACGGGCAAAGTTTGACGGCATAAGCATTGCTCGCTGGCGCAGTGATGCACTGCCGGTCGACGCCAACCATTTTGACGGGGTATTAGTCGACGCACCCTGTAGCTGCACGGGCACGTGGCGCCGTAACCCAGATATGCGCTGGCTCGACAGCCTCGATGCCGTCACAGATAAAGCAGCACTGCAACTGGATATATTAAGCCGCAGCAGTAAGGCGGTAAAACGGGGCGGAAGCTTAGTCTACGCCACTTGCTCACTGTCACCGGTTGAAAATGAGCAAGTAGTTTCCGCCTTTTTACAACAACATCCCGAGTTCAACCTAGTGCCGATCCGCCACCCCTTTACCGGCGAACAAACAGAAATGTTGACCGTGTGGCCCTTCGAAGCCAACACAGATGGAATGTTTGTGGCGTGCATGCAGCGCAATCTCTAGGGCGTGTTGACGTTTCAGGGTTGTTTTTGCAGCAATTTGGCTGGATTTTATGCAAGACAAAGTCCGTGCAGTGTAGTTATTCTACATAAACGGACGATAACGCCGCAGAAAAGTCAGACAAATGCTGCCCGAAGGGTTCGTCTGGCAAACCCTTGCTCTTTGTCACTCATCATTTGAGTAGAATGATCGTTTCGCGAGCACGTGCTTGCCAGAACGAACAAAATCTAATCTCGAAACGTCAACACGCCCTAGCACTAACTCCTTATTTTTTATAAGAACTTGGCACTCTTTCTCTGAGTGCCTTTTTACATTTTTCCTAATAAGGTTTGTCGCTTACAAAGTTTATTCATAGAACAATCATTAAGATAAGTCATAAATACCCTAATAAAATGCCTAAAAGCCATGCTTGTATCACTCGCTCCCGTTCTTGGACAAAACTTTTCACCATCAGTGATTAAATATTTCGCTTTAGCTTAATCTCACCTTTGGGTAAAAAGATCGGGTGCTGAGAATGGCACAGGTATTTTTGGAATTTTGACCATGTCACACTCCTATGAATTTGACGACGATGATGCGCCATGGGGCGAAAACGTCAAAGGTAAGCAAAAAAACAAACGCGTAAAACAACGTCGCAGGGATACTAAGCGCCGTTATTCTGATGATGCAGAGGTGGATTTCTATCAGCATAAATCGAAGTAACTGAACTACGACCCGTTTGCCTTAGCAAATTCGAGCTTTATAAGCAGTCAAATCCCAGCAAGTTGGAGTTAATCCAACTTGCTAGTTAATCTAAGTTTTTCCCTCTATTCATCTTTTAATTCAATTGTAAAATCAATAGGCTAATTGACCTATTTACCCTATGCTCTTTAGGGTTTACTCATGCTTTTTTGTCGACAAAAACTACCTTACACATCTTTACGGGTTTAAAGGATGATCCCATGGAAAAACAACGCCCCGATTTTATCTATCCCCCAGGCAGTATGTTAATGCACTCCCCCTTAGTATTGAATAAAGCCGATATGTACGGTTTTTTTCTCAAGGGAAAACTTGCCAACCTACAGCGCTCTATCGATAAAACGCTCAACCAAGTGGCCGGAAGTGCCATGTACTTTAAAGTGCTATCGCCCTACGTACTGACAACTTTTACTCAAATCGAGAAAGCCTATTCAGAAGACCCAACCGACAGGGCTAAAGGTTGGATCCAAGAAACCGACATCATCACTTGGGTCATGGTCGGTCGCCAAGACAATAGCAACAGCACAGCCATCAGTCATGTGTATTTTCAGCCACTGCATATTTGGGTGAATGATGCGATGGCCCTGATCAATGGCCGTGAGTTATTCGGTTATCCCAAGTATTTGTGTGAATACACTATGCCCGCGGTCGGAGAGCCATTAACCCGTCTATCCTTGGCCACAAAGAGCTTCTTACACTTTAGCCCTGACACTGAGCTTGCCATGCACCCGCTGATTGAGGTGAATTGCAATGCCAAGCCTGAGGCGCAGCTCACCACGCTAGAAGCCATAGCCCAAACCTGGCAACTCTTTAAAGAACAAACGGATTTTATTCCAGAGCTGGATAAGCTAGGTGAGGAGCAACTGTTTCATTTGCTGTTTAAGCCCGCTATCGACCAAGTGTTTTTAAAGCAGTTTCCGGACGCTTCAGGCCAAAAAGCGGTTTATCAGGCGATTACTGCATCGCCCGCTAAGGTCAACAAAGTGCACAGTGTTGCCCTGTTAGAAAATGACTTTGTTGCCACCATTTTTGATAACGCCAGCTTCCCACTCAAAGAAACCCTAGGCGTCGAGGTTGGCGAGCAGCATGTATTACTGCCCTACCATGTGAACTTTGACTTTGAAGTACCGCCGGGCGAAGTGCTGGTCGATAACTCTGAAATCAAAAAACAAAAAATTGCCATTCTCGGCGGAGGTGTCGCCGCCATGACCGCCGCCTGTTATCTCACCGACAGACCCGGTTGGCAGAACCAATATGAAATTGATGTCTATCAATTAGGCTGGCGAATCGGCGGCAAGGGCGCAAGTGGCCGCAATGCTGCGATGGGGCAAAGAATTGAAGAGCATGGCCTGCATATCTGGTTTGGTTTTTATCAAAATGCCTGCGCCTTGATGCGTAAAGCCTATGAAGAATTAAACCGCCCGCCCGAAGCACCGCTGGCCACCTTCTTCGATGCCTTTAAACCCCATAACTTTATTGTGCTACAGGAGGAAATTAATGGTCGCTCCGTTAGCTGGCCAATTACCTTTCCAACACTCCCAGGGATCCCAGGAGATGGCACCGAAACCTTAACCTTCTGGAAGGTAGTTAAGGCCGCCTTTGCTTGGATAAAAGAATGGCTAAAGGACATGGACTCCCTACTGGAAACCGATGAAAAAGCCATGGCGACACCGAAAAACTGGCTCGATACCAGCTGGTTTGAACGGCTGAAGGATAAGTTAGAGGATTCAGTAGAAGATGCGATGGAATCCCTCGACGCCCTGGGTGACAAGCTAGAATGCCATTTTAATCAAATGATTGGCCGCGAATGCGATGAGCATGTCCACAGCGAGAGTGACGATGGTTTAGTCGAGTCCGCCGTCGATGCCCTGCACCAAAGGTTGGTTAAACGCTTTAGTGACCATTTAGACACTAACGACGAGTTGCGCCATCTGTATATCGCCGTCGATTTAGGCTTAACCATCTTAAAAGGGATGTTTGTCGACGATGTGTTTGAAAAAGGCTTCGATGCCATCAACGATTATGATTACCGCGAATGGTTAATCAAACACGGCGCCAGCCAAAAATACACGGTCGACAGCGCCCCAGTACGCGGTTTTTATGATCTGGTGTTTGCCTACGAAAAAGGCAACTTCGACAAACCGAATGTCGAAGCAGGCACCATTATACGCTCCATGCTGCGTATCGCCCTGTGTTATCAAGGCGGTATTATGTGGAAAATGCAAGCCGGCATGGGAGATGTGGTCTTTACCCCCTACTATGAAGTGCTAAAACGTCGCGGGGTTAATTTCCACTTTTTCAATCGGGTCGATAATTTAGAATGTCGCAATAACAGCATTCAAGCGATTGAAATCACTGAGCAAGTAGCTCTGGCACCTTCTGTCAAAGAGTATAATCCACTCGTGGATGTCAAAGGCTTAGCCTGCTGGCCAAGTACCCCAAATTATGATCAGCTAGAGCCTGCACAAGCCGCTTTGCTAAAAGCCCATGATATTAATCTTGAGCACTTCTGGAGCGATTGGGACAATCTATACGAGGCGCAATTTGGTCAAGCACTTCCGAAAAAACGTCTAATCAAAGGTGTAGATTTCGACAAAGTCATTTTTGGGCTGTCTCTTGGCTCTGTCCCCCATGTGGCGAGCGAGGTCATGGCGCAGAGTCCGGCGCTCAAAACCTGTGTCGATAAAGTACAAACAGTCGCGACCCAAGCCTATCAACTGTGGATGAATCAAGATCTTAATGGTATTGGTTGGCCAAATTATTCTGAGGATGGCGAGCAGCCCGTCTTATCGGGCTTTACCGAGCCCTTCGATACATGGGCATCAATGGATCAATTGCTCGATAAAGAAGACTGGCGCGGCCTTGAGCCCCAAAATGCCAGTTATTTCTGCTCGGCGTTGCCCGTGGATGCCTATCCACCACGTACGGATATCGGTTTCCAGCAGCGAAAAACCGCCGAGGCTAAGGCTGGCGCCATCAATCAGCTCAATACGGAAATTCATAAACTGTGGCAGCATGTTGGCGATACCTTCCCCTGGGAATGGTTGCACGATGAACAAAACCGCCAAGGCGAAGCGCGATTCGATAGCCAATATTGGCGCGCCAATGTGGATCCTTCGGAGCGTTATGTCTTATCCGTTAAAGGCAGCTCACAATATCGGATCACCACGGATGGTACAGGTATCGACAATCTGTATATGACGGGTGACTGGATTAAAACCGGCCTCAACGCCGGTTGTGTCGAGGCAGCAACCATGGCGGGGATGCATACCGCTAAAGCCATCTGCGGTCATCCGGCCATTATCAAAGGCGAAAAAGACTTCGCCTAAATGCCAAAGGGCTGCATTGTGCAGCCCTTTCTATTTGTTTTATAAGTTGTTCTCAAGCTTAAAAGGAAGCGATCTCACCCACGCGGCTATCGGCATATTCCTGACGCCGTTTTTCCATCCTAGACTGATACAAACTACTATCTGCACAGCGCAGCCACTCATAGGGTTCGGCTACGTCGGTATTCATCGCGATGCCAAAACTAAAATGACAATCCTTTAAGCCTTCAGCGGCGACTTGCGCAGTTAATTCACGCAAACTATTCACTAAATTTGTCACGCTACTCGCAGGCAGAATAACGACAAACTCATCGCCACTAATACGGTAGATTTTGAGTTGAGCAATATTGGTCGCTTGCAAAAACTGCACAAGTCTTTGTAGTAAACGATCCCCTTCTTGATGTCCCAAGGTATCATTTACCATCTTGAGATTGTCGACATTCAGCAGCACCAACGCCATAGGGTTAACCACCTTATTGGAAAAGGCCAATTGAGAATTCATAAACTCATCAAAGGCATAACGGTTACCGACTCGCGTTAAGCCATCAAGCCTTGCTTTTTCCCAAGCGATCCCTAACTCTTCGATATGCGCCTTACGTTCTTCAGAAAGGAGTTTAAGTTTATTAGCCAAGGCAAGAGATAACAGTAAGGCATCTACAGTGCCGCCGAGCAAAGTAGCAAATTCAGCATGCTCAATAAAATCAGGAGTAATCCCCATATTGCCCGGTAAAATAATCACCGCAGGCAACAGCAAACAACTAAAGGCCATGATGAAATAGCGCGCTGGGGCAAAGCCTTTCATCAAACACACATTGCCACAGGTGATCGCCAACGCAATCCACAGCATGATTAAGACTGAGGCAATAATCGCGGTATAGGGCAATAACCAAATACTAGTTGGCAAGGCTAAAATACAAGCAACCAATAAGTACTGGCTCAGTCGCCACAATCGGGGCGAATAGCTAGGCAACTGTAAAAAGTGCTTGTAGAACATAATATTAAATATCGGCAAACTGATAAAAAACAGATGATGTAGTTCTAATTGATGATAGTTAAACAAGTGAGCGGGTAAATGGAATGTTAATGCCCAACCTCCAAAATAGGCCAATACATAAAGGCCATAATATAAGAAGGCTTTATCAAAAATAGAGATATAAATCAATATATTATATAAAGCAATAAACAGTAATCCCCCTAAACAAATCAGTATCGCCATGGCCACACGGTCGTTGGTTAACTGATGCACCTCTTCTGACGTTAAAGCCAGCTCCGGGGCGGAGGAATAATAGCGGCTACTCAATCGAGTCACCAACCAATAATCAGTCCCAATATTCAGTTGAACCTTGCGACCGTAATCGAATAAAAATTCATAGGGTGCATAGTAACCACTGTGGGCCGTTTGCACTGAGCCATCACTACCAAGTAACCAATAATCGACCGATTCAACAATAGAATTACTGGCATCGACTACCCAACGAGTTTGACGGCTATTAACCATCACTGGAGACACCATCCAATAGTCGCCACCAGCCAGACTCACAGAGCTAGCTTCTTTGAGTAGGCTCATCCATTGAGTTACCTCATTAAAATCGGCAGGCGGGAGCTGCTTATCTTCTGCATGGAATAAATAAGGGGAGTCCAACGCAATTTCAGCGCTAAGGGCAAATGGACTAAATGTCCAAAACAGCAACAAAAAGCACCAGAAATTATGCACGTTAGTTTTGCTCATTGGTATCTTGGTTTATATACCCGCGTTTAGTTCCACGCAGAAAATCAATTTAGAGTGTTAACTTTATGACTACATTTTATTTTTTACAATTGATTAGACTAAATTAGTCGGCAATTGGATGCCTTATGATGATATTTTAGTCGTTAACTTATAGAACCACACTTTAGCCTCAATATCAGTCGTTAACATGGATACCTATGGCACCTTTATTGATGATTTTAGCGGCACAATTGTTGATAGCCAGCGGTAACCTATTGGTTAAGTTGCTTGAAACTAATGCGCCAGTGTTTCAACTTGTACTTTACCGACAATTATTTGCCACACTTTTGGTACTGCCCTTTGTCTGGCGTTTACAGGGCAATCTCAAGTTAAGTCCCTTTTACAAAGTGCACTTAAGCCGAGCGCTATTAATTGGTTTAGGCAATGCTATCTTTATGCTAGCTGTATTGCATCTGCCACTCGCAACAGTCACCGCAGTCATTTATACCTCACCATTATTACTGCTGTTATTGTCCGCGTTCTTTTTACATGAGCGTATAGGCTATCGCCGAACAGTAGCAGGCATCATTGGTTTTACAGGCATATTACTGATAAGCCAACCAACCGAATTTAATCTCTACATTGGCTTAGCCTTTTTTGGGGCTATGACTTCGGCAACAAACAGCTTGATTTTGAAGGCATACTCAACCCACGAGCATCCCTTTTCAACACTCTTTTGGTCTAATGCCTTTGCGATGGTTTTTCTGATACCGGCAACTTGGTACGAGGGCGCAGATTTTAATCTCCCCGTCGCTCAAGTCGGCTTAACCTTAGGCGTGTTTTATATCGGCATGACCTACCTGATTATCCATGCCTATCGACGAGCAGATACAAGCCAAATGGCACCAGTGGAATACACAGGCCTTATTTTTGCCGCGTTGTTTGGTTGGTGGTTTTTAGATGAACCCCTTAGCATTGTGGTGTGTATTGGCATAGGACTTGTGCTCTTCTCCTCCATCCTGCCAAGCTACAGCGAGCTCAAAGCCAAATGGAAAAGCCGGCAAAGGTAACCTTGGCCGGCTTTAAATTCGAGGCGACACATTTAGGTCGCCAATTTACTGGTTCGATTAGAAGCGGAATTTACCGCCGATGTACGCACCATCTTCAAAGGTAAAATCACGGGCATTATCGTATTCAAAGGCAATTTTACGATAACCAACGTACAGCGCCATATTCGGGTTGATGTTGTATTGCACTTTGGAATCCAATTCATACTGACCATCGACATTACCGAAAGACAATACCGATGGCGCGTAGTAAGCGGCAGCATGTATAGAAATATTTGGCCCTAAGGCTAACGCATAACGACCACCGACAGACACAGTACTACCATTTGGCGCATCGTCTGCCCATAATTGGCTTAACTTAGCGCCCACTTCAAAATGATGCACTCCCGCATCGTGGGTCATGTGCATTGCACCTTGAGCAATATGACCGCTATCGTCCGAATAAATATATCCTAATACTGCATTAGTATCTTTATTCACTTGCAGCTCTAATTCAGTAGAAACGACATCGTTGTTTAAGCCAAGATTAAATTCTGACGCATTTACTTGCAGCGCGGCTGCACTCAATAATAAGACACTTGCTACTCTGAATTTAGCCATAAAAACACCTCAATAATGACTGTGGGTAATAGCGCGGATCATACCGAATAAAAAAAGAAAATCTGCATATTTAGGATTTTGGTGCCGATATTTTTGAATTTAAAACCAAATAAAAACCTGCAATAAACATCATCAAAACCTAAATAAAACAATTTTTACAAATTAAGGTGCTGGTATACGATTTCCCACTAAGGTTTGCATCGTTCCTTCAATATCAATCTCATCACATAAGGTTAAGTAATACCAACCCACAGTATTCCCCGTTCCTCTAATGCTTAAATAGTTACGCCAAAAGTGAAATCCGGCCTTGAGTAAATTCACTCTGCTGGCGTTGTTTTCATCTCGAATAGTGGCATATAACAGGGCGATTCCCTGTGCTTTAGCCACTTCAATCCGCATAAGGGTAAGCCCTTGGGCGATGCCTCGGCGGCGATATAAAGGCGAGACCACCAGATAACCGAGTTCCCCTACTGGGCCAGAACCGGCCTTAATCGCTGCGCAACCGACTATCTCGCCTTCGAGAGTCTTAGCCACTATCACGGCGCGGGACAGAGCAAAAGCCTGATGGTCGAGGGGATGCGCGTTGTCATCCCGCAGGTCAATTAATGCCGCCGCAGCCGCTAATTCGGCCGCGTTTTGACAAAGAACAAATTGAATATCGTTTTGATTCATACAAATGAGTTAAACAACCTAAATCCACTTAAAGATAGAGTATCGTCGCCATACCGAGGAAAGTGAAAAAGCCCACCACATCGGTCACAGTGGTTAAAATCACCGAGCCAGAGAGCGCCGCATCTTGGTTAAATCGCTGCAAGACCATAGGCACAATCACCCCAGCTAAAGCCGCGACCGCCATATTGATTAAAATCGCACAACCTATCACTATGCCTATGGTGCTGTCGGCAAACCACCAGCCCGCCACCAATCCAATCACAATCGCCCACAGAGTGCCATTGACTAAACCAATGCCTAACTCGTTCTTGATTAACGAGAATAAGTTACCCGCAGAGATCTGCCCCATCGCCATACCTCGGATCATCAAGGTGAGCGACTGACTCCCCGCAATCCCGCCCATGGACGCCACTATCGGCATAAGTACCGCAAGTGCAACCACTTGAGATAAGACATTTTCAAACAATCCAATGGTTGCCGAGGCCAAAAATGCGGTGAGTAAGTTAATCCCTAACCACACGGCGCGGCGCTGCGCACCTTTGATGATTGGGGCGAATAAGTCGTCGGACTCATCCATACCTGCGGTTGCCATTAATTGCGCTTCATAGTGCTCACGCACTAAGGCAGTCGCGGCCCTCAGGGTGACACGGCCAATCAGCTCCCCAGCCTCATCGATCACGGGTAACTCAATTTCGCGGCTATGTTCTATCGCCTCGGCGGCATCGAGTAGCGTCGTATCCGCAGTTAATGCACGACTGCCTTCCGATAACAGTGAAATCAGCGGTTCAGAGGGATCATGCTTGAAAATATCATAACGTCTGACCGTACCTAGGTATTTATCCGCCTCATCGACGATAAATAAGTTGTCGTTACAGTCGAGTTCAATTCGCCTGAAAAACCGCTGCGCCTGAGCCACAGTCGCCTTATCGCTGAGCACTAACATTTGATGATCGGTATAACGACCAATTTCGTTTTCCGAATATTGGTCATATAACTCGAAACGCTGCCGCTGACGTTCACCCATCTGCGCCAAGGCGCGGTCGGTAAAACTTTCGGGGAGATAATCACTCCACTCAATCAAATCCTCAGGACTGAGCTGCGCGAATAGCAGATCCACCTCATTGTCGGGCATCTGCTTTAGGATACCCATACGCGGATCGGCGCGCATTAAACTCAGCACTGTCACACGGTCACTAAACTCAACCTGTTGCCAACGCTCGTAACGCTCGTCTAGGGGTAAAGACTCCAGTGCTAATGCAATAGTACCAGGCTCTGCTTCATTTAAGATTTCACTGAACACTTCAGCCTGTTCTTCACCTTCAACTTCAGTGAGTTGCTGAACAACCTGCCCGACATCGGCCTGTGTGTTTGATTCGTATTCGGCTTCATGTTCAGTCACATAAACGCCCTTCTGCTGAGATAAAAATTAGCGTAACTATATTGATATTGAAGAAGATTGGCAAACACACAAAATAAATTGCACACAAATTGATTGATAACAACTTAACTATTATTTATGCTAATCATCACACCTAAGGAGGTAATGATGACATCGACTATCTATAGCCATAGCGCAAACGACATTCAAGGCAATCCAACGGCACTGGCACAATATCAAGGCAAAGTAATTTTAATTGTAAATACAGCCAGTGAGTGCGGTTTTACACCACAGTACAAAGGCTTAGAGGCGCTTTATCAAAAATATAAAGCACAAGGATTTGTGGTTTTAGGCTTCCCATGCAATCAGTTTGGTGCCCAAGAAAAAGCCGATGAGAAAGGCATCCAAAGCTTTTGTGAACTCAACTTTGGCGTGAGTTTTCCCCTATTTTCAAAAATCGAGGTAAACGGTGAGCATACTCACCCTTTATATCAGTATCTTAAAAAAGCTGCGCCGGGCCTATTGGGCACAGAACGGATTAAGTGGAATTTCACTAAATTCTTAGTTAATCGTCAGGGAGAAGTGGTCGCTCGCTTTGCGCCAACCACAAAACCAGAAGACATTAGCGACAAAATAGAAACGCTTTTAAAGTAATCAGCGAGCTATCCCGTTGAAACTTTACTATTAAATAAAAAAGTTAAGTTATTTTTTATTTTCGATGGAACTTTAACCCTATAAGCCCCTCAAACATATTGAACAGCGAATGTCTTTTTCATGTTCATCATTCTCCCAGGGGCTTCTAGCGCGGCCCCCTTGACCTAGGAAGAGGTCACTAGGCAACCAATTGGTTGCCTTTTTTTATGTCTATGTTTTATTTGTAAAATAAATGTAGTCACCCACTGACTTCTATATTTAGCATGTCGGCATGGTCGAAAATAATTTCAAAAATTTTTAGCCGCAAACTGAACTTTATGAAAATTCCTTAGTCTGACTATATGTAAGGATTAACAAATCCGCTTTAATGCACAATTGATTGCTAAATGAAAAGTTTAGCAAAGGATTAAATGGATAAAACATGCCGTTTAATTCAATGGAACAGTTTCAAGTTATTGCATAGAGTCGAATTGGTTGGTCGTTCATCATCATCTCCCTTTTGGGAAGCAATCGAATACACGCTAGCGCACTGAATTCCTTTGTCTCCTAGCTTGATTTTCTTATGGCAACCTTTGGTTGCCATTTTTTTTATCTGTCTTTACGAGTTAAACATCCTATCTAACTGTACTTGAATGGATGGGTGATAACCTGCGCGTGCGCTTGCATAAATCTGTTGTAACTCAGCATGATAACCCGCAATCTTTAACTCAGCGTAAAGCGGACGGACAAACTTGCCGCGGCCAATACGCTGTAAATAAGCGCTTAAAGCGGGCAGCACGGGATCGTAATGATTGCGGATAGCGACCCTAAACCAATCGCAGGCAATTTCGGCATTGGTCGACTCGGTTAACTTAAAGGTATCGTCCAAATCCATTAATTGCACCTGAGACAAGACTTCAGGCAATTGGGTCAAAAAGTATTGCCAGTGATGGACACGCCAGCCTTGCACCTTAAGCTCACTAGCCGCTTTGCCCTTTAGAAAGTCCTCCAAGGCGCTATCGACCTTATCTAAACTTCGCGATGTGGGCCCAACATAACCTTGAGGTAGCCCTTCGCCATAAATCCATTCCAGCAATTCGGCTTCGCTTATCTTATCGGAATAGGCTTCAACTAAAGCGACTTTGGCGTATTTGACAAACTCTTCAGTGGTAATTGCCTTAAAAGCAAAGTGCTGCACATAGGCAAACAGAAACTTATCGAATTCGGTGCGGCCAAGTCGATGCTCTAATTCATGGACGAACATCGACGCCTTATCATAAGTAAAACGGTTAAAGGCCAGATTAGGATCGGCCTGTTGTACATTGGCGGGTAGCGTTTGCCTATGGCGCGGTAAAACGGCCATTTCTTCTTTTAGTCGACCAAATTCAATAACCCATTCTAGCTCAGCCTGCTCCTTGCCATAGACTTCCTCGACAATTCGATTGGTGAAATAGGTCGTAAAACCTTCATTTAACCAGAGATCACGCCATGTGGCATTGCTCACCAAATTGCCCGTCCACGAGTGTGCCAACTCATGGGCAACCGTTGACACAAGGCTCTTATCTCCCGCAATCAAGGTTGGAGTTAAAAAAGCTAAACGGGGATTTTCCATGCCACCAAACGGAAAGCTCGGCGGCAAGATGATCATGTCATAACGCCCCCAGGCATAGGGGCCTAATAGCGATTGCGCCACATCTAGCATATGTTCGGTATCGGCAAACTCAGTTGCTGCGGCGGCCAACATGCAAGGTTCTGTATACACGCCGCTGCGCGGGCCTATAGCTTGAAATGCCAAATCGCCTACCGCTAATGCCAGCAAATGGGTTGGGATTGGTTTCTCCATCTCAAACGTAAATATCCCTTCAAGCGGTGTATCTGGATGATTCATCGCACTCATCACTGCACGCATTCCCTTGGGCACTTGGACTTTCGCATCGAAGGTTATCCGCGCCTTTGGCGTATCCTGCAAGGGGATCCAACTGCGGGCATTAATGGGCTGAGATTGACTAAAGAGATAAGGTAACTGTTTGCCGGCCGTTTGCTCAGGCATAAGCCACTGCAACCCTTCAGCTTCTGGCGAGGTGCGATAGTGAATACAGACTTGCTCACACTTTTCAGCAGGTAGCTGGATCACCAATTTCTGCCCGAGGATTTCATTTGGCACTTCAAGCACAAACTCAAGGGGCTCTTGAGTATCAGTCGTGACCGATAAAATATGTAAATCACGGCTATCGAGCCATAACTCGCTAGTCTGTGGTTCAAAGTAGCGAAGTGACAGAATCGCTTCCCCGAGCAAAGTGCGAGTCGCAAAGTCGATTTTCAACGCGAGGGATAAGTGTGTGACCTGCACTTGGTCGCTATTGGCAAAGGAATGGTAATCCCGAGTTAAATCCCATGCTGCGGGAGCGATTGGCATTTGCTGGCTTTCTGATGACATCACTTAGCTAACCTGTGAACGGTAAATTATCTAATCATATTATCGGACGCAGATTTACCGACGCGCAATCGAATAAACTGTCCTCGCATCAGCATTTTGTAACAATGCTTGAATCCAAGTTTTGCCATAATCGACTTTAGTTAACTCATAAAAATAAAATTTACATATTTTTCAATGCATAAAGAAAAATAGTAAAAATATTTTCAAAAATTTTCTATTTTGGCTGAACTAATTTCGCGCCCTTGAGTCAGATATTATGAACCGAATCTTTGCAATGAGTTTCTTCGTTCATCATCATTCTCCTTTCGATGGTTTCTAGCGCGACCGTCCCCAGATTCCGAATTGGAATTTACAGCAACCTAATTAGGTTGCTTTTTTTATGCCCATTTTTCAGTCGTAAGCGCCAACTAGTAATCACCTAGCATGATAACCCCATACTGACGTTGGTGGTTTTAGCCCCCAAAACAAAAAGGGCCTCCGAAGAGACCCTTAAGGTTTAGCGATTTAGCATTAGAGGCGGATGCCTAACTGTTCTAAATCTTTGGCAACTACGCTCTTAGGCAGAGTCACGTAACCGTCTTTTTCTACCACTTGCTGACCTTGCTTAGATAACACATAACGGATGAATTCTTTTTCCATTGGTGCTAAGTCTTTGTTTGGTTGCTTGTTCACGTATACATACAAGTAACGTGATAATGGGTAAGTACCATTAGCGGCGTTTTCTGCAGTCGCTTCGATAAACTCATTACCTTTTTTAGCGATTGCAACGGCTTTTACGCCTGCAGTTTTATAACCGATACCAGAGTAACCAACCGCATTCAAAGATTGAGATACTGATTGAACGACTGATGCTGAACCAGGTTGCTCGTTTACGTTCGCCTTAAAGTCGCCTTTACAAAGCGCTTTCTCTTTGAAGTAACCGTAAGTACCTGATACTGAGTTACGTCCATATAATTGAACGTCTTTTGCAGACCAATCACCACTAAGACCTAAATCACCCCAACGTTGAATATCCGCACCACCACATTTATGGGTAGAAGAGAAGATACCGTCAACCTGTTCAGCCGTTAAGCCTTTGATTGGGTTATCTTTATGTACGAATACTGCTAAAGCGTCAATTGCAACACGAATTTCAGTTGGCTTGTAGCCATAATGCTTTTCAAACGCTTCTACTTCGTTAGGCTTCATCTTGCGGCTCATTGGGCCGAATTGTGAAGTACCTTCAGTCAACGCTGGTGGCGCAGTTGAAGAACCAGCCGCTTGAATTTGAATATTGACGTTTGGATACATCTGTTTAAATTCTTCAGCCCAAAGTGTCATCATATTGGCTAAAGTATCTGAACCTACAGATGATAAGTTGCCAGACACACCACTTGTTTTCTCGTAAGTAGGTAGAGATGGGTCAATAGCTGCCATGGCAGTTGTAGAGAATACACCAGCGGCTGTGAGGGTCATCGCGCCGACAAGTTTTTTCAGTTTCATTATGTGCTCCAGTTGTAAGCTAACTAATTTGTAACTTAGGTTTCTTCAGACGCAGCCAGTATCAATCGCCACAATGACAATTCTATGTCCAAGATATGACACTTAGATGACAAAACACTTTTTTGCATTTTTTTGAAAAATCACTTCTTTTCGAAGTCTGAAAAAAACAGGCCATAATGACCTGTTTTTAATATAAAAAATAACGTTACATTAAATAGCAATTATTTTTTACGTTCAATCAAATGCTGCGGGATCACAAAGCTGAAAGTGCTACCCTTTCCTAATTCACTGCTGATATTAAGCTCACTGTGATGATGACTTAACGCATGTTTCACAATGGCTAAACCAAGGCCGCTGCCCCCCGTTTGCCGTGAGCGCGCGCTGTCAACTCGATAAAAACGCTCGGTTAAGCGATTGATATGCTGCGGTGCAATCCCTTCCCCGGTATCTGTCACACTGAAGAGACCGCCAGTAGCAACGCTACGCCACTGCACCGTAATCTTGCCACCAGGTTCAGTGTAACGAATCGCATTAGAAATCAGGTTAGAGCAAGCACTTCTAAGCTGTAGCTCATTGCCATGGGAATCTAATCCCGGCTCACAATGGAAACTTAACTCATATTTATCCTGCGCTAATGCTTTAGCTTCTTCCTTTAAAACTTCCATTAGCTGCGACATGTTTACCGTGTTCTCAAGATTAATATCCACCGCATCTTCGATACGCGATAACACCAGTAATTGTTCGACCATCGACTGCATTCGCCGAGTCTGCTGCTGCATTAAGGCTAAGGGCTTAGCGTTCATCGAATCGGGTTCCGCCATGCTTTGCATCATCTCTAAATAGCCCTGCAATACAGTGAGCGGGGTTTTGAGTTCG